>Ga0193951_1000506_pt1 | contig 17708 bp, 12 predicted proteins | sample BB_2_MG_FD_140370 | JGI IMG/M metagenome (GOLD analysis project Ga0193951, IMG submission 140370) | Microbial mat bacterial communities from the Broadkill River, Lewes, Delaware, United States - BB_2_MG | ecosystem: Environmental > Aquatic > Freshwater > River > Microbial mats | place: USA... | reverse complement strand
TTAAAGCTTTGCCTCCACAAACTATAAATTCGGCTGAAAAGAATAGTGCAATAGCCATTAAAACAATTGAATTTAAAATTCCAAAAACGAAATATAAATATGTAAAAATCGTTGCGAAAAAACTTGGCAAAGTACCAAAATGGCATGTTGGCTATCCTATGGATGGACGAAGTTGGATTTTTGTGGATGAAATTTCAATAAAATAGCATAACATTCAATACTTTTAAATCCGATTAGAATTAACCATTTAAGATTGTATTAGCAACAAAACACAATTTAAGCAAGACCTTTAAACTAACTAACCATTTATAACAATGAACAATCAAAATAACAAATCAGCATTAGCAACTCTATGTACGGTTTTCTTTTTCTGGGGATTTATTGCAGCATCAAATAGTGTCTTTATTCCATTTTGTAAAACCTATTTTAATATTGACCAGTTTCAATCGCAATTAGTTGATTTTGCTTTTTATGGTGCCTATTATATTGGTGCGCTATCATTATTTGTAATGTCTAGTGCTGTAAAGCGTGATATATTAAATAATTGGGGTTACAAAAATGGTATTGTTTACGGCTTACTGTTATCTGCAATAGGAGCTTTTGTAATGTATCCTGCAACTGCTGGTGCAGAACAAGGCCAAACAGAGGTATTCTATTTTGTGCTTATCGCTTTTTTCATTGTAGCACTAGGATTTTCATTACAACAAACTGCAGCAAACCCGTTTGCCGTTGCACTGGGTGATCCAAAAACAGGCTCACATCGCTTAAATTTAACAGGAGGTATAAATTCCTTTGGTACAACTATTGGCCCAATTGTAGTAAGTCTTGCTATTTTTGGATCTGCTTCTTGGTCTACTGAGCAATTAACTGAAAAAATTAACACCAATGAAATTACGTTGGTCACCGTACAAGTTTTATATATGTGCGTTGGTGCTTTATTTTTAATTGCAGCAGCACTATTTCATTTTTCAAAAAAACTACCAGCTCTTAAATCTGAAACCGCTTTTGAACCCGCTAATAAAGCTAGAAACTTATTAATTATTTTAACCTTAGTTATCGTCGGTTGTTTTGGTTATATTTTTAGCACGTACTCAGGAGACGCTGTTGCTACTGAAGACATAGAGCACACTAGATTAATCATTTTGTTTATTGCACTATTGGCAGTAATAGCAACTGTTTTTATAGCAAACTCTAGTGCTTCTAAAAATCCGGATGGTTGGGGAGCCATGAAATACCCTCAACTTGTTTTAGGCATGCTAGCTATATTTACTTATGTTGGTGTAGAAGTAACCATAGGAAGTAATCTTGGAGAGCTTTTAAAGCAAGGTGTAGAAAACACTGGTTTAAATACTATAGGTTTACCTGTCTTAAATGATTCGGAATTAGGAAAATATATTTCCATGTATTGGGGCGGACTAATGATTGGACGATGGGTTGGTGCTGTTACTGTTTTTAATCCAAGTAAAGGGTTAAAAAAAGTACTTCTAATTATAGTACCTTATGTGGCCTTTGCTGTAATCATTTTGGCTAATTTGGTTAAATACAGTTTTACAGCAAATGAAATTCTATTTTTTGCCATCTGTATTGCGGTTCAAATTGGAGGTTTCTTTTTAGCAAAAGACAATCCTGTTCAAACTTTAAAAATATTCAGTCTTTTAGGAATGTTAGGAATGCTTATTGGTCTCTTTACTTCAGGTAATGTTGCTTTATTTGCCTTCTTGTCTGGTGGTTTATTTTGCTCAATTATGTGGCCTTGTATTTTTACACTAAGTATTGCTGGCTTAGGAAAATACACCTCTCAAGGTTCAGCTTTTTTAATTATGATGATTTTAGGTGGTGCTATTATTCCTCCTGTACAAGGAAAATTGGCAGACGTCTTTAATATTCAAACCTCATACTGGATTGCTGTAGCTTGTTTTGGGTATTTATTATTCTATGCCTTTAGAACAAAAACGGTTTTAGACAAACAAGGTGTTACATATTAACGAAAATAATTTTCGATGAAAAGACGCGATTTTATAAAAAATACATCGTTAACCGGAGTTGGTTTTGCTGTTGGTAGTACACTTGTAAATTGTGCAGAAAATTCTACTGAAACGAAAGCATCAATAGTTAATGTAGAAAAAGCCTCACTACCAATAGTCATTGCAACTTGGCATGTTGAAAACGCCACAGCCAAAGCTATGGAAATATTAAAAGAAGGAGGAAATGCTCTAGATGCCGTAGAACAAGGTTGCAGAATAGAAGAAGCTAACGAAAAAGGACAAACCGTTGGTAAAGGTGGCTTGCCAGACAGAGATGGTAATGTTACTTTAGATGCCTCCATAATGGATAAACATGGAAATTGTGGATCTGTAGTATATCTTCAAAATATTACACATGCCGTTTCAGTCGCCAGAAAAGTGATGGAAGACACACCACATGTAATGCTCGCTGGTGAAGGCGCCAAACAATTTGCCATTTCAAAAGGCTTTAAACCCGAAAATCTACTAACTGAAGCTTCAAAAAAAGCATGGGAAAAATGGAAAATTGAAGCCAAATACAAACCCATTATCAATATAGAAAATCATGATACCATTGGCATGTTAGCCATTGATAAAAATGGAGATATTTCTGGTGCTTGTACTACAAGTGGCTTAGCTTACAAAATGGGAGGACGTGTTGGTGATAGCCCAATAATAGGTTCTGGATTGTTTGTAGATAATGAAATAGGAGCATGCGCAGCTACTGGTTTAGGCGAAGAGGTCGCAAAAACTGTCGGTAGTTTTTTAGTTGTAGAGTTAATGCGGCAAGGCAAATCTCCTCAAGAAGCCTGTGAAGAAGCAATTAGCAGAATTGTAAATAAACCTAATAGCAATTACAAGAATTTTCAAGTAGGATATATTGCTCTTAATAAAAAAGGAGAAACAGGAAGTTATTCAATTCATCAGTGGTTTAGTATGACTAAATTTCAAGATGGAAAAAACGAACAAATTCAATCGGATTATTATAATAAAACATAAATGCTTAAATTGTAGGAAATTAACCAACCTACATAATATTGAAATATACTTATTTTATATTCTTGCTCAGTTTTTTAAGTTTTCTGCCAGCACAGAACAATTTAGATAAGCAAAAAGTCATAGACTCATTAATTAGCACTGTAGATACTTACACTGATAATTATGAAAAAATAAGAGTCCTTACAAGTAATGCTGGCCAATTTCGATACTCAAAAGATTCGCGTGCTTTAATTGATAAAGCCATCAGCATTTCTAAAACAAACAATGATGCTAAGCTATTTGCTAATTCATATTATTCCTTAGGAAACTTCTTCTATTACAACAGCCAATTAGATTCCGCTGAGATATATTTAGACAAATCTATTTCTTATATCAATGATGAGACAATGCCCTTTTTAAGAGCCTCTAACTTAATGACCAAAAGTGGTATTTATAGAAAACAAGGCAATATTCCCTTAGCACTTGCCACAATGTTGAATTCTAAACGTGCTTTAGATAAAATTGACACGTTAAAATTAAATAAAACTCAACGTCGCAAATTTAAAGGAGAAAGCTCTGTACTCAATAATTCATTAGCAAATTATTATAATCAAATGGAAGAATTTGACAAGGCTTCCATTTATTATGAAAATGCTTACAAAGCGTCTTTGAGTCTTGACTCTTATGTAAATGCTGGAATTATTATTTCTAATGAAGGTGAAATGCTATTAAATCAGGGACGTCTTCAAGAGGCTTTAAAACAATTTGAAGAAGGAAAAATATTAAAAGAAAAAGGGAAAGCTCCAATGCGTTTTATTATGAGTTCGGCCTTAAACATTGGAAATGCACATTCAAAATTAAAAAACTATGATGAAGCTTTAATCTTTTTGAAACAAGCTCATGATTATTATGATAAAGCTGGTGTTACAGAAAACTTAACCATTGCTAAAAATTATCTTGGTAATCTTTATTTCGAAACTGGAAAATACAATTTAGCTATAGAAAATTGTAACACTGCTAAAGATTTAGCCTTGAAAGCAGGAAATTTAGAATTAACTTCTGAAGCCTGCGATTGCTTATCCAAATCATATAAATCTATAGGAAGCTATAACTTGGCTTTAGAAAATTACCAATTATACACCAAGACTAAAGATTCTATTTTCAATGAAAACAACATTAAAAAACAAACGCAGCAAGAAATGGAATATGAGTTTAACAAAACTCAAGAACTTAATGCCATTGAATTAGAAGCTAAGGAAAAACAAAGTAAATTGTATTCTTACTTAGCTGCATCAGGCTTGCTGTTAGTTTTAGTTTTAGGGTTTTTCTCTTATAGAAATAAAAAGCAGAGTATTACACTAGCCAAACAAAAGAAACTATTAGAAGCATCCGTAGATGAAAAAAATGTACTACTTAAAGAAACACATCATCGCGTAAAAAATAGTTTTCAAATTGTATCTAGTCTGCTGTATTTACAATCTGAAAGTGTTGTAGATAAAGAAGCTAAAATTGCCATAAAAGAAGCTGAAAACAGAGTCCGCTCTATGGTATTAATTCATCAAAAATTATACAATAAGGATGAATTGGTAGGCATTAGTACGCAAGATTATTTCAATGATTTAGTACGCGATATTTTTGAAAGTCATCAATTTGAGTCAGAAACCATTACATACGAACTAGATGTAGAACCTTTAGTTTTAGACATTGAAACCGTTACTCCAATAGGCTTAATTTTAAATGAGCTTATTGTAAACACCATAAAACACGCTTTTGATAAGGTGACACCCAAAAGTAAAATTAGTATTCAGTTTTATAAAGAAGCAGCACAATTAGTATTAAAAGTCATTGATAATGGTAAAGGGTTTGAGGGAGAAATAAAAAGTACTTCTTTTGGTATCACTTTAATGAAAGCATTGTCTAAAAAGCTCAAGGCTACTTTAAATTATAAATCAGAACTAAACAAAGGCACAGAAGCCACCTTAGTTATAAATAAATATAAGCTTCTTTAGGAATACTAAAAATCTTATTCACTAAATAAAAAGAGGCATTCACTAAAAAAAGAGACCATTAACAAAGCGTTTAAACTAGATTAAGACTCTAAATAAATAAAGTTTGAAATCCCTAAACATCTTTATCGTTGAAGACGAACCTTTAATAGTTTCTACTATTGAAGTCGCATTACGCAAACAAGGTTTTTTTGCTATTGGTGATGCTGAAGATTACACAACCGCTCTGCGAGATATAGAATTACTAAAACCAGACTTAACGCTTCTTGATATTCAACTTTCTGGAGATAAAGATGGTGTAGATTTGGCTACAGAGTTAGATAAAAAAAACATTCCTTATTTATTTCTTTCATCTCAAACGGATCCTAATACCATAGAACGTGTTAAACACACCAATCCACTTGGCTATATTGTTAAGCCTTTTACAGAAACCAGTTTAAGAACCAATATTGAATTGGCATGGCATAATTACAACGAATCAAAGCAACATTTTTTAAGTATAAAACACGAAGGCAGACTGCATCGTATTAATCAGAACTCAATACAATATTTAAAAGCATTTGATAACTATTGTTACATAGTTACCAAAACTGAAACTTACTTAGTACCACATACGCTCAAACACATTTCCGAACAATTACAAGGCAATGATTTTATTAAAGCACATCGTTCTTATGTGGTCAACTTAAAACACATTCTTAGTGTTAACAAAAACACCATCTCTCTTATTGACGAAAGTATTCCTGTAAGTGCTTCACAGAAAAGTTTAGTCGTTAGTAGGCTAAAAAGCCTATAGTTAAGATTAACGGAACTCAGTAAAAAACACATTTCTTACGTTAATCTGTATTCACTATAAAAAAAAGTGCATTCACTAAAAATAGCAGTCTAAAAGACTGATTTTAAACTAGATTTATTTTAGCTATTAATCAGTCTTTATAATTGAAAAAACAATTTCTCTACAAAAATCATCACTCAAATTATTTTTAGAAGAAGACTACTCAAAAATGTGCTATTATGAAAACAAAATTACACCTCTTATGTTCATTTACCTTTCTATTTATTCTTTCCGTTGCGGCACAAGTTGGTGTGGGCAATACTAATCCACAAGCACAATTAGACATTTCGGCAAGCAGCACTTCTAGTCCTGCAAACGATGATGGTATTTTAATACCGCGTATGAGCAATTTCCCTTCTGATCCTGGAGCAACTCGAGATGGTATGCTTATTTTTTATACAGGAACAGGAGCTTATGGTAAGGGGTTTTATTATTGGAATCAAACCACTATGTCTTGGAGTGCTTTGACTGTTAAAAATGCCGATTGGTATGAGTTTGGGACATCAACTCCACCTAACTCTATCTATGACAATATTTATAATGCAGGACAAGTACATATTGGGATAGGATCCGTTAGCGCACAAGATTCTAAACTTTCTATCGTAGATATAGACAACACGCTTAATGCAGGTATCAGCCTCCAAAGAATTCACACTAACAATACATCATATGGACATAATGGAATCTCTCAATTCTCTCGAATAGAAGGCACAGGTGGTTATAATGGAATAAGTAGTACGCTACAATCTATTACAACGTCATCCGGTAATATTAATAACTATAATGCAGTTAACAATATCTCTAGAGGTGATGGAAGCCAAGCAAATACCTTATACAAAGGAACTTTCAATAGTAGTACAGGCACTTCATCGGCGTCTAAAAGTTATGGAACAAATATTCAGTATTCTGCTAATGCCACTTCGGTGGGTGATAAATATGGCTTTTATATAGATATCGATTCATCTTTACCAGCAACACATTACGGAGTTTATAGTGATGTACAAAATCCAACAGGCTATGCTGGATATTTTTTAGGACGCACTTCATTTGGAACAGCAACAACAAATAGATACGTATTACCTGAAGCCGATGGAACAGCAGGCCAAGTAATGACTACAGATGGATCCGGAAACACAAGTTGGCAAAATGCAACAGTTCCTTTTGAACTAAAAAACCCACAATATCCAGACGGATTTACGGGAATGACACCTGTAATTATTACAGATTTACGAGATTCACCCTATACTATTCCAGCTGGTAAAAATTTATATATTACTAATGTTTTTAACTACGGAGGCGCATACTTAAATTTTTCAGGAAGTAATGTTCTTGGAGGCGTACATAATCAAGCTAACTATGAAGCATTAACAAACCCCTTAATAGCAGGTAATGGGATTATAGTTGATGCCAATCATTTAACAACAGCAATATCTGGCTTTTTAATTGACGCAAATGTAGAACCTGTAACGGCAAGTAGCACTTATACAGTTCCTGCAAATAAGATTTTGGTCATCTTAAATACGACTCCTGGTAATATTCAAATAAATAGTATAACTATTTATGATGGAGATGGAAACACTCATACAACATATCCTAGTAATGGTTTAAGTTCGTTTGTAAATCCAATTTTTGCTGACGAAGGACAGGTATTAACATTAGGTGGCACCATAAATGGTTACCTTATTAATAAATAGAATAGCAGTAGTTTTATAGCGCTGTTAAGTTTTTTGAGTGGAAATTCAATGTAAGGGGCCTTTTCATTTTTATAACATCAAATTGTTCCTAACATTATTCACTAAAAAAATCTATTCATTTACTAAAAAAACCTAAACCCTTAACTTACTTAATGTAATTTTATAGAGCTATTATTTTAGTAGAATTATATATTTAGGTAAAAGTCGCTGTAGGGAGCGGCTTTTTCTTTTTAAAACCACTTTATAGTCCATCTTGCCAATTTCTCCTTAAAACCACTATAAGGAGGAAATAACAATTCAGTAACTCCAAACGTATGCTGTTTTAAAACGGAACGTTCGTTACTAAAAGATTGAAAACCATAAAAGCCATGACTCTTACCAATACCACTATTGTTTACACCTCCAAAAGGTAAATTATGATTAGCATAATGCAACACACTATTATTAATACAGGTCCCTCCTGCCCTAGTATTATTCATGATTTTTCTAGTATTAACTTTACTTTTACTATAAATATAAAGTGCCAATGGCCTCGGTTTAGAATTAATGTATTTAATCGCTTCATCTAAATTTTCATAAGTGACTATAGGTAAAATAGGCCCAAATATTTCATCTTCTAATAATTTAGCTTCAGGTTTTAAATCGGAAATTAAAGTCGGCTCAATATATTTTGAAGCACTATCGGTTTCACCTCCTACTTCAAAAGTTGCCTTTAGAGTTCTTGCATTTTCGAGATAAGAATTTAAACGTTCAAAATGCTTGTCTGTTACTATTTTCCCATAAGAATCTGATATTTTTGGATGATCATTATAATAGCTTTTAAGCCATTTTTTACACGATGTAATAAATTGAGTTTTTATACTTTCATCTATTAAAACATAGTCGGGAGCCACACAAATTTGTCCACAATTCAGAAATTTTGCCCACATAATTTTCTTTGCAGCTTTATCAATATTAGCCGTTTTATCTACTATGGTTGGAGATTTCCCTCCAAGTTCTAAAGTTACAGAAGCCAAATGTTTAGATGCTGCTTCCATAACAATTTTCCCCACATTTGGAGAACCGGTAAAAAAGATATGATTAAAAGGGAGTTTTAACAACTGCGTAGAGACCTCAACCTCACCTTGCACCAAAGCCACTTCATCTTCTAAAAACACATCTGCAATAATTTTAGACATTAATGCAGAAGAATGCGGTGTCATCTCAGAGGGCTTTATAATTGCCGTGTTTCCAGCAGCTATAGCTGATACTAAAGGACCAAAAGTAAGATTGAAAGGAAAATTCCAAGGAGAAATAATTAAACAAACCCCTTTGGGCTCATATGTAATATAAGAACTAGATCCCAACATAGACATTGGTGTTTCTACCCTTTGCTTTTGAGTCCATTGCTTTAAATGCTTTTTAGCATGTTTAATATCTCCTATGATGGCAAAAATTTCTGTAAGTTCTGTTTCTACCACAGGTTTCCCTAAATCTTTTTGCAGAGCCTCCTGAATTTGAGTTCTATAAGTAACCTCAATAGCACGCTGAAGTTGGGTTAAAATCTTACGCCTTTCTTTATAACTACGATTCCCTACTGCATATTGGTTTTCTCGTTGTTTTAAAAACAGTTTAAAATATGGATTACTATTAACATCATTCATAATAAAATGTCTATTTATAAGTGTTTCAAGTCCGTTTAATGTATTTCGTCGATAAAAGATATTATAATATGCTTTTTATCTTAAAAACAAGATCGTTTAACATAAATACCAACGTATTTAAAGGGCTAGCGGCGCAATTTATGCATTTCAACGATGTTTTTTGTCGCCATTTCCCATTTAACAGTTTATCGATATACTTCATCTAAAAATTTTAGCCACGCTCTCAATGTTATGTTTCTTTGACTCGAAGTTAAAACAAATATAACTTCTTACGATTATGAAAAACGCTTTAATCTTCTTATTATTCTTAACAGTATCTTTTACTGGATTTGCACAACAAGACGTAACAGCTAATACTGAAAATGAAATCGTAGAAACTGTTAAAGTTGAAAAAGTAGAATCTAAAACAATTGAAGCTTCTGCTAAAATTAAAGCTAAGGTTTTAAAAATGAATCGTAAAAAAAGTAACGAAATCATCAGTATTAAAGCGTATAGAAAAAGTCTTCAAATTAAAGTTAAGACTGTAAAGCTTTGTTAAGCCTAACAAAAAATGCTATTAACCATATATAATGCTATTAACCATATATTGTTAAAAAAAGCCGAAACTCACGTTTCGGCTTTTTTGTTTTTGTAAGATTATAAAATCATTAATCTGCATAATTCAGTTCACCTCTAGCTTCTTGCTCTTTAAATTTCTTTACCAATTCTAAAGCATCTGGAATTACATCACTACACAATATAATAAGCGAACCTTTTACGGCATTCTTAACCGCATATTTAATCGCCTCTTTTTCTGATGGAATTATAGTCGTCTTCTTATTAGGATCTCGTTTCTTTATCCCATCATCTAGCATTTTAATTAACTCCTGCTCAGTTTTTCCTCTTAAGCGTTTGTCTTGTCTAATAATAATTTCATCAAACATATCGGCAGCAATAGCTCCCATTTCGTTATTATCTTCAACACGTCGGTCTCCAATACCTGCAATAATACCAACTTTTACGGTCGCTTCAAGTTCATCTGTAAAATTCTGCAAGGCCCGCATTCCGGCTGGATTATGTGCATAATCTAATAAAATAGTAAAGTCTTTAAATTCAAATAGGTTTAATCGTCCTGGCGTTTGTGCTGCTGAAGGAATAAAGGTTTCTAAACCGGCTTTCATATCTTCTATACTTATGCCTTGAACATGGGCTCCTAAGACGGCTGCCAACACATTCTGAATCATAAATGTTGCTTTTCCGCCGTAGGTTAATGGAATATTCTCAGCTTTCATTATTCGCATTTTCCATTCGCCTCTACAAATTGTCACATAACCATTCTCATAAACCGCTGTAATACCATTTAAGCGCTGCAAAGCTTTAATGTGTGGATTATTCTCATCCATAGAAAATAACGCGACATTACAGTCTAAACTACGACGCATATCGTAAACCAAATCATCATCAGCATTCAAAATCGCATAGCCATCTGGTAATACCGTTTCTGGCACCACTCCTTTTACTTTTGCCAACTGCTCTATGGTATGAATGCCTTTTAAGCCTAAGTGATCAGCTGCCACATTGGTTACAATAGCCACATCACATTTTTTAAAGCCCAAACCGGCTCTTAATAAACCTCCTCGTGCACATTCTAAAACCGCAAAATTCACCGTTGGATCTTTTAAGACAAACTCTGCACTTGCAGGACCTGTACAATCACCTGTCATTAATAAGCGATTCTGAATATAAACACCATCACTGGTTGTATAACCCACACGATAGCCATTCATTTTAGCGATATGAGCCATTAATCTAGAAGTCGTTGTTTTTCCATTAGTTCCTGTAATAGCTATAATTGGAATACGACCTGTATCTCCCTTTTGAGGAAATAATTTATCAATTACAGGAGCCGCCACATTACGAGGCAATCCGGATGTTGGTGCTAAATGCATTCTAAATCCAGGACCTGCATTAACTTCCAATACAGCTCCTCCTGTTTCTGAAAGTGGCTTAGAAATATCGGTGGTCATAATATCGATACCACAAATATCTAAGTCAATAATTTTTGAAATACGTTCTGCCATACTCACATTAGAAGGGTGAATAATATCTGTAATATCTTCAGCAGTACCTCCTGTGCTTAAATTAGCCGTATCTTTTAAAATTAAACGTTCACCTTCTGCAATCACAGAATCCAAAGTATAACCAGCATCTTTAATGATGGTTTTGGTTAATTCGTTTACCGTAATCTGTGTTAATACATTTTCATGTCCAAAGCCACGACGCGGATCACTATTCACTTTATCAATCAATTCTTGTACTGTAGACGTACCATCTCCAATAACATGAGCAGGAGTTCTAATCGCTCCAGCCACTAACTTATTATTAATAACCAACAACCTATAATCCTGACCTACGATAAATTTCTCAACGATAATCGCTCCACTTTTAGAACTTTCTTTAGCATGATGAAACGCCGCTAAAGCATCCTCATAATTTTGAATATCTACAGTGATACCACGACCGTGATTGCCATCAATAGGCTTAATAACTAAAGGATAACCAACATAATCACAAGCCTCTTCTAAACTGCGTTCTCGTCTAATAATATCTCCACGAGGCACTTCAACCTCAGCTTGTTCTAATAAGTACTTGGTATCTTCTTTATCACAAGCCAACTCTACTCCAATACTACTAGTTTCACTGGTCACTGTAGCCTGAATACGTTTTTGATTCGCACCATAACCCAACTGACAAAGCGAATATTTATTAAGACGAATCCAAGGAATACCTCTAGCTTCGGCTTCTTCAACAATAGAACCTGTACTTGGCCCTAAACGATCGGCTTCACGCAATTCTCTCATCTCCTGAATATCATCAGTCAAATCATAAGCTTCACCTGCAATTAAGGCTTCACATATTCTAACGGCAGCTTTAGCAGCAAAGCGTCCAACGGATTCTTCCATATATGAAAAAACAACACTATACACCCCTTTTTCTCCATAACCACGTGTACGTCCAAAGCCCGTATCCATTCCCGCAAGGGTTTGAATCTCTAAAGCAATATGCTCAATAATATGCCCCATCCATGTACCTTCATCAACACGCATAAAAAAACCACCTGCACAACCTTCGGAACAACGATGCGAATACATACTCGGAAACATGGCTTTTAAGCGCTCCGGAAAGCCTTCAATCTTGTTAGAGGGTAATTCTTCCATCTCTTCAAGATCGAGAACCATTACAATTAATTTATGTCGCCTTACTGACCAGTAATTAGGTCCTCTCATCGCATTAATTTCGCGTATTTTCATGTTAGTTGGTTTGTTTTAGTTATTGAAAGATTCTAAATATAGTATTTTTCACTAAAAAAATTGGCTTATTTTTGCGCAATATTTTTAGATAAAAATTATGCAGAAGATTAAAGGAACCTTAATACCAATTGGCGGAAATGAAGATAAAGGTATTGAGGAAAGTGAAATTTACACTTTAGAATTTATTGATGATGGTATTTTGTTCCACGTGGTAGAAGCCGCTGGCGGCATTGAGGCTAACATTGTAGTAATTCCCACAGCATCAAGTATTCCGGTTGAAGTTGGTGAAAATTACTTAACTGCATTTTCTACGTTAGGTTGTAAACATGTTGAAGTCTTAGACATTCGTTCTAAAGAAGATTCTGAAACCGAACACGCTATTGAGCTAATCAAAAATGCGGATTGCGTGATGCTTTCTGGTGGTGACCAATCTAAAATTACAGACAAAATTGGAGGCACAACGATTCATTCCATTTTAATGGAACGTTATAAAAACGACGAAGGTTTTGTTATCGCTGGCACCAGTGCTGGCGCTATGGTAATGGCTAATGAAATGATTGCAGGTGGAAGCGCTTCGGAATCCTTTATTAAAGGTGCCGTAAATATGTATAAAGGTTTAGGATTAATTCCTGAATTGATTATAGACACCCATTTTGTTCGTCGTGGTCGTTTTGGAAGACAATCTGAAGCCGTTGCTAAATTCCCTAATTTAATTGGATTTGGACTCGCTGAAGATACAGGTATGATTATTAAAAACGGAAATGATTGTACCGTAATTGGATCAGGAATGGTCATTGTTTTTGATGGAAGTACATTAACGCATAACAACGAAACAATATTAGAAGAAGGCACACCAATGACTATTGCTAACCTTACGATTCATGTCCTTTCTAATGGTGATGAATACAATATTAAAACTCGAAAAGTGAAGGTGTTACCTATTGAAGCTCCTTTTATCTAAATTCCTGCGAAGGCAGGAATCTCATTACTTTTTTCTGGATTTTTCTGTTTTAGGTAAATCTTAACACAGAGATGCCTAGAGTTTTCGCGGTAATGCTCAGAGAGAAAAATCTAAACAAGAAACAATTTACCGACTTCTCATTACCCATAAATAAAAACATCAGCAATTCCTTTCAAAGATTTCTGACCACGATACATCCCGAGAATACTTTATTCACATCTATTAATAAGTTTATGTTTTGGTGAATTTTATGAATGTTTTGTTTTCTTCATCAACTGACGACAGACCTAAAATATACACTCCAGAGGCTAGGTAAGAGACTGATATTGTTTCATGATTTTCATTAGATAATTTAGAAAACACCTGTTGCCCTATGAGATTGTAAATAGTTATCGTCATACTGTTTTTTAAATTAACGATTTCAATAAAATCATCGGCAGGATTAGGATATACCCGAATTGCATTATCATAGACAGGATCTTGAACAGACATTGTATCGGTGTTATATTCAGAAGATATGTACATACAATTGCAATCATCCCAAAACTTTACGGTATATATTGCAGATTCAGAATCATTAAGTTCCAAATATTCATTATTAGCATCTAAGATGTCTGTGCCATTTTTTGTCCACTGATAGTCAAAGAAATTGAAGGGAGCGTACAGAACATTATCAACTTCTGTAATCAAAAATTCATCACGCAGACAATGGTTAAAATCAAGTTTTGTAATAAACCCTGAAAAGCTTCCCTGTACTTTGGTTTCTTTATGAGCACCACTTGTGGCCAAACCATCAATATCTGTAACTCCTGTTGCGTAAAAACTGTCATGCCCTATTGAACTTATGCTATTGATACCCTCATCAAATGGCTTACTCCAGTTAAGATTCCCAGTAGTGTCCAATGACGTAATAAACCCTTTATAATTACCTGTATGCGGCACATAACTGCATTCTGTGTCGAAATAAAAATCTGTACTTTGAGTACCTCCCGCTATTTGAAGTTCTTCATTGCCATAAGTGCCTTCAACAACCATAGAGTTAGTAAAGCCCAATAAAGTTCCCACTCCGCTCAAATAATTAGTCTCATTACCATTACCACCAATATACGACCCCCATTGTTTTTGCCCTAACTCATTGTACTTCAGCAAAATCATATCCCACTGTCCTCCGCCGTAATCAAAACCATAGGTACCTGTAGTACCAAGGTCAGTACTACCTACCAAGCCGTAAACAAATACATTTTCCTGACCTGTTAATTCGTTGCTTGTAGTTTTTATATCAAAATACCTATCAAAACTGCCATCACCGCCTAAAAACGTACTCCATATTCTATTACCTAAAGTGTCAAATTTTGCTAAAAACCCTATAGAATTGTTGGTGTTCGCTTCTCTGGTATCGATTTCCGCTCCTGGTGATGCAATGTTGGTTGCACTTTTGGTGCTTCCACAGATATAAAGATAACCTTCCTTGCTCAGCGTAATGTTATGAATTTGATCTGAGTCTTCTCCACCAAGATACGTGCACCAGATTCTATTGCCAGCACTGTTAAACTTTGCAATAAACCCATCTGAGTGTCCTCCAAAATATTCAGATTGAAATGTTCCGGAAGTGCCCAACCCTTCATAGGTAGAGGTTCCAGTAATATAAATATCATTGTTGGCATTATCTATGGTCACCCCTGAGTATAAATCATTACCTCCTAAACCAAAATAAGTACTCCATAACAATGTACCATTTTGCGAAAATTTTGCCAAAAAAATGTTTGGGTTAGGATCTCCTGACTCCCAGACGGTAAACTCTTGAAAAGCTCCAGGAGTTGTGATGTTGGCATGACCCTGATTAGATCCTGTGAGGATAATATTGCCATCAGCATCAAGAGCCATATTATTCAATCTATCTGTAAAAGCCCCTCCATAATAGGTGCTCCAAACCAGATTCCCCGCAGTATCCCATTTGGAAAGGAACATATCTCCATGCAGAGCAAAATTTGGGTTATTATCATAGTCATAAAGTTGTTCTTGATGTGCTCCTGATGTCGCAATCCCTAAAGTATCGCTAGTAACACCCGCTACGTATATATAATTGTTTATGCTGTCAAACACTACTTGAGATGGATGTGTACGACTGTAAGTGTAACTATCGTTTTGTATGCCGTAATAAGTGAGCCATTCTAGCGAAGCCTGCCCAAACAAAGCTGAAGAAAGAAAAAAAGAAAATAATGCGGTAAAATATTTCATTTTTTATCATTTTTTTTTTTTAAATTTATAAAAATTATACAACAAACCTTATGAAAAAAACTTATTTTAACATTAGTATTTGTAATGACTACAGTCATAGTTTATGCAAATAGCTTAACGGTAATTAATACAACTGGATGCACATATACCATATATACGGATGGTGGATGGTTTACTATTGCCCCTTCTGGAAATGCATACTATGCATCTCCTTATGATATAGGAAATGGAACACCAGCAGATGGCGACTTTCACGTTGTAAAAGTAGCACTTGGTTCTGATGCGACTCATGTTACCGAGTATGGTCCTTTTACCAATACAAGCGCAAATAATCATGCCTGCAATGGTGGTTCGCCATTTAATATTATGTGGAGTGCGGCAGGACCTAATGTAGTGGTCACTATCTATTAAATTTTAAAAGATTGGTATTGTTAAATTTCACAAACCTTTTCTGGAATCTGAAAAGGTTTGTGAAAATAATGAGTTTAAAATAGTATAGTTTTTAAATGGACGGCAATAGTATCTCAAACTCACACTACTTAAAAATATTTATAAGCTTAGGTATAAACTATTCCGTATTCTAAAGTACGTTTTATCTATTTAATACTATTACCCATAAATAGATACTTCATCAATCCCATTCGAAGATTTCTGACCACGATACATCCCTTCGGTATTAAAAGGCATCGCTATGTTTCCTTTTGCATCTACTGCGATTAATCCACCATCGCCTCCAATCTTTAAGATTCTTTTATTGATGACTTCTTCTGAAGCTTCTTTTACAGACATACTCTTGTGCTCCATTAAACACGCTACATCGTAAGCCACAACACCTCTAATAAAAAACTCACCACTACCTGTACAACTAATCGCACAAGTTTTATTGTTGGCGTAATTTCCTGCTCCAATCATTGGTGAATCTCCTACGCGTCCCCATTTTTTATTGGTCATACCACCTGTTGATGTTGCTGCTGCAATGTTTCCATCTTTATCGCAAGCAACCGCTCCAACAGTTCCGAATTTTGAATCTTTTTTTGTAGAGTGATCTAACTGAAAACGGTCAGTATCTTTAATCTCTAACCATTGTTTGTGCCTAAACTCATCATAAAAATAAGACGCATCTTCCAACTTATAATCGCGTTCTTTAGCAAATTGCATGGCTCCATCTCCTGCTAAAAACACATGCTCGCTTTTTTCCATGACATCACGAGCCAAAGACACCGGATTTTTAATTCCTGTAATTAAACTAACTCCTCCTGCATTCAACGTTTTACCATCCATAATACTCGCATCCATTTCGTGAGATTCGGTAGCTGTGAATACCGATCCTTTTCCGGCATTAAACAAGTGGGAATCTTCGAGTAACTTAACGGCAACCTCTACAGCTTCAACAGCCGTTTTTCCGGCTTCCAAAACGTTGTAACCAGCATCTAAGGCTAATTGTAATGCCGCTTTATATTGCGCTTCTAGTTCTGGTGTCATCATGCCTTTTACTAAAGTTCCGGCACCTCCGTGAATGGCTATTGAGAATGTTTTCATGAGTATCATTTAAGTTTGGAAAATTACGAATTGCTTTTTAAATAAACGCTTTAGTTTTTGTAATTTGCAGGCTGTTCTCATTAGCACAATCAAAAACATTTTACACTATTAGTTTTAAACACATTTGAGAAATGTCAAAAGCTATAGTACTTAAGCATTTCGACTGCGCTCAATGTGACATTCATTTTCAAATTAACGCAATATCATTTTTTGTTTAGGTTAGCTGACACAAAAAATGATGATTTTTTTAGATGATGCGAGAAAGAAAAATTAAACATAGCCATAGCTACGTTTCATTTTTATTTTGAAGCAGAAATGAAAAAAGGGTGTTTTTTGAAGCTCACTTAAATAAAATATGATATAACATGTCAGACCAAAAACGCCTATTTCTCGTCGATGCCTACGCCCTAATTTTCCGTGGCTATTACGCTTTTATAAAAAACCCAAGAATCAATTCTAAAGGAGAAGATACCTCAGCCATTATGGGCTTTATGAATTCCCTTTTAGATGTCATTAAACGC
>Ga0193951_1000504_pt1 | contig 17750 bp, 15 predicted proteins | sample BB_2_MG_FD_140370 | JGI IMG/M metagenome (GOLD analysis project Ga0193951, IMG submission 140370) | Microbial mat bacterial communities from the Broadkill River, Lewes, Delaware, United States - BB_2_MG | ecosystem: Environmental > Aquatic > Freshwater > River > Microbial mats | place: USA... | reverse complement strand
CTTTTGCACCTAAGCTTTCTAAATGCTCATTATGTACTTGGCAATCAATTAGATTTATACCATTCTCTTTTGCTTGTTTACAAAGATGATAAAATGCAACTTTAGAAGCATCACTAACTTTAGCAAACATACTTTCACCACAAAAGATATTATCAATCAAAACTCCATAAAGACCACCAACTAGTTCATCATCTAAGTAAGTTTCTATAGAGTATGCATATCCAAGTTTATGTAGATTTGTATATGCTTCAATAAAGTGATTATCAATCCAAGTTTCATCTTCATGTTTTCTTTTGATACTTGCACAATTTCTCATTACTTCTTCAAAGTTCTCATTTGTTTTTACAACAAAACCTTTGTTTTTGATTGTTTTTTTTAGGCTTTTTGATAGCTTGAAATCTTCTGGATATAAAACCATTCTTTTTTCAGGAGAGAACCAATGTATGTGATTATATTCATCTATGAACCAAGGAAATAAACCATTTTCATAGGCATTTATTAATCTTTGTGGATGAAAGTCCCCACCAACAGCTACTAAATCATTATTCATCATATCTAAGCTTGGAAAGTCAAAATTATCGTCATCAAGTAAATAAATTTTTTCAATTGGTTCTAAAAGTTTCATGAAGAATAATATCAAAAGAATATTAAATAAACTTAATTATTAACACCCTAATAAGTTAAAATAGATGGAAGAAATCAAACTAGAATGAAAAATCATCTAGTTTGATAATATTTATTTTTTAAATAAATTTATTTTTATTTACTGCTTCAACTATATCATTTGCAATAGAGTTTGTTTCTTGAGCGATAGAGTTTGTTTTATCAGCAACTGATGCATTTTCTTGAGTAAATCTATCTAATTGATTTACTGCATCACTAATTTGGTTCATTCCAGAACTTTGTTCTTTGGCTGCATTAGTTACATCATTTATTAAATCATTTGTCTCTTTGATATTATTTTCTAGTTGTTGGAAGCCATCAATCATTTCAGCACTAATATTTTTACCATCATTTGCTTTTATATTTGCATCTTCAACTAAGTTTTTAATCTCTTTTGCAGCTTCAGCTGACCTTGTTGCAAGATTTCTAACTTCCGCAGCAACAACAGCAAAACCTTTACCAGCTTCTCCCGCAGTAGCAGCTTCAACAGCAGCATTAAGTGATAAAATATTTGTCTGGAATGCAATTTGGTCAATTACACTAATTGCATCATTAATAGAAGATACCTTTTCATTTATTTCTTCCATAGAAATAGATGTTTTATTAGCTAGTTCTTTACCTTCTTGTGCAGAACTTTGAGTTTGTGAAGAGATTTTTAGCATTTGTTGTGCTTTGCCATTAGTTTGTCTAATATTTCCAGTAATCTCTTCAATTGATGCTGCTGTTTCTTCTAGTGATGCAGCTTGGCTTGTTGCATTCTCACTTAATGTTCTAACATTAGATGTAAGTTCTGTAGATTTTTCTTGTAAAGACTCACCATCATCTTTATTATCTTTTAAAATAGTTGTAATCATATTATTTAGATTTATAATATCATTTCCAATTTTTCCACTATTTGAAGCATCTAAATTAGCTATAAAGTTTCTATTTGCATACTCTTCTAATATCTCACTTAATGAATTAACATTTTTACCTACAAATTTTTCAAGATTATCAAGCATATTGTTTAATAAATTTTTCAACTCTTCAATTGAATCATTATTTGTAGTTGTTAGGATTCTTTCATCTAAATATCCTTGGCTAACTTTATTAACAATAGATTTTACATCATTAATTACAATATTATCTTGCTCTATAATAGTTTTTGTTTTATTAATATTCTCATTTATTAACGATGCCATTTTACCAATCTCATCATTAACTGTGATTTCTATAGGATTGACATTTTGTGTTTCTTTATTAAGATATTTAAAAAATCCTAATAGCCCATCTTGAAAAGATGTTAAAGGTGCAAATACAACTTTATTTAATATAAATATAACAACAATAGTTAATACTACAATTAGTATTAAAACAGCAATAATTGAACTAGTTATTGACGTTGTCATGTTTTCTTCTGTCAAATCATTTAGTTTTTGTAATTCTGCTTCTGTATCAACAATATAAGAACCTGTTCCTATAATCATATCCCATGGTTCAAATTTTTGTACATAAGAGAATTTTTCAAAGCTTCCTTCTTTTCCAGGAATTTGCCAAAAATATTTTACTAAACCACCTTCTTGTGATGCATTAGCAGTTTTTACTATTTCTTGATAAACAAATTTACCTTTTGGATCTTTTAAATCTTTTAAGTTTTTACCAACTAATGATTTTTTTGCACCGTGGGCATTAACTACATGATTAGAATCATTTACCCAAAAATAACCTGCCTTTCCATATTTCATATTAGCTATTGCTTCAAGAGCTTCACTTTTCATTTTTTCACTTATATCATCTATGTAAGCACCTGTACCAATAATCCAGTTATAAGGAGTAAATACTTTTACAATAGAGGCTTTATAAACTGTTTTTTTACTACTTGGGTTGTAAAATGAATACTCTATAAAAGCATCATTTTTATTTGCTTTTTTTAATGCTTCTACTCCCAGTTCAACAAAAGGTACTTTTGGTGTATTTTTAAAATATTTACCTGATAGGTCTTTTTTTATTGGATGCATTACCATTTTATAATCAAAGTCATTAATCCAAAAGTATCCAGAAGTTCCATATCTTGTACTTTCTACGATAGATTTAATCTTCTCTTTTAATGCTTTTTCACTTAATATATTTTTATTTTTTTCATACTCTGCTTCTATAATTGAAAACAAAAATCCAGATTGTTCAGTGATGTAGTTTTCAACTTCATTTTTAACTTTTTCTTTAGAAGTTCTTTCATAATATGATTCTGCAGTTTTATAAGCTAAAGATACATAGTTTTTTAATTCTACCTCTTTATTATTATATGCAGTTTTTTCAGTCTGTTCTATTACTAATTTTGCTTCATGCTTAAGTGAATATATTAATTCAAATAACATATAGAAAGCAACAGTTAGTATTGCAATAATTACAGTAGATAAAAGTTTTACTTTTATAGAAGTATTTTTTATCATTATTTATCCTTTATTTTTGGGTCACACATATAAAATTATAACATTGTTTTTATAAAGAAAAGTGTTCAAAAGTCCCTATTTTACCTATATAATTACTATTGTTATTAAAGATTACAATTTTGACTTGTTTTATTTTTTAATAAATTACTTTAATAGGAAGATAAAAATCTAATTCAAAATATTCATTATTATTAATAAAATGATTTTTTTTATAAATTGAGTAGGAAGGAATAGTTTTTGCTTCATAACCTGAATTTGGAAGCCATTGATTATAAATGTATGACATATATTTTAATACATCACCATATTTACCTTTTAATGTAAAAATAGCACAAATACTACTTGGAAGTTCTAAAATTGGAAGATTTGAATACTTGATATCATCAACTTTTATACAAGCAATATATGATGCATCATCTTTGAGTGTAATAGTTGGATTGTCGTGTTGGATTCCAATTTGCATTGGATTATTTATATTTAATTCATAAGCTAAAGATAATAGTCTTTGCCATGTATATTTAATATCTTGATTATATCCTTTGTGTCTTATATATAAACATTTTATTGCTTCACATAATTTAATAGTAGGCTCAATTTTTTCATTTGTTTCTAAACTATCGTAATCTTTTATTATATTAAAAGAAAATTTTTTGTAACCATCTTTTTTCCACTCTTTTGGAGTGTAATTAAACTTCTTTTTAAAAGCTTTTATAAACGAAGAGTGTGAGTTAAATCCACAGGCATTGGCTATGTCACTTATAGTAGAATATTTATTTACAATTAAAAGGTTAGCTGCTTTTTGAAGTCTAATTGAAGTTATCATTTCAAAAAGATTCACTCCTGTTTCTTCTTTAAATATCCTATGAAAATGATATTTACTTACTGAGTTTTTTTTAGCAAGTTCATCAAGGGTAATATTTAGTTCTATATTTTTATTTATATAAAAAATTGTGTCATTAACAATTTTTGATCTGATTAGTTTTGTATCTTTTTTCATATTTTTATTATAACAAAATTAGCAATATAGAACAAAAAAAATGAAATTTAAGATAAAGAATTTATTTTTTTTCTAGGCTAAACTTTGTGAAAATAAAAGGAAGAAATATGAAACCATTAAAAAGATCATATATAAGAGAAATTCTTGATGCAACAAATGAAAATACTATTTCATTTGCAGGTGGACTACCAAATGCTAAGTTATTTCCATTAGAACAAATAACAAAAGCTACAAATAAAGTATTAAAGAAAACTGATGCTTTACAATATAGTAAGTCAATTGGAGATATAAATTTAAGAAAAAAAATTGCGAAAATTTATACTGAAAAATTAGATTTTCCCACAAATGAAGATGAAATATTAATAACAACAGGTTCACAACAATCATTTGACATTATAAGTAAAATATTTATTCATAAAAATTTATTTGTACAAAAACCAACATACATCGGAGCTTTAGGTGCATTTAGAATTTTAAATAAAAGTATGGAAGAGTTTTTTAAAATTGAAGATTTAAATACAAAATTAAAACCTAATGATAGTTTATACCTTATGTCAGACTTTTCAAATCCTACATCAAAGTGTATGTCAAATAAAAAAAGAGCACAATATGTAAACTTACTAAATAAAAAGGATGCTTACTTAATTGAAGATGGAGCATACTCTTTATTAAGTTTTAGTGGAAAAATTAAAAAGCCAATAGCATCTATGTATAAAAAAAGTTTCCATTTAGGTTCCTTTTCTAAAATTGTAGCTCCTGGTCTTAGAGTTGGTTGGATTAGAACATCAAAAGAGAATATTGAAAAACTTTTAATTGCAAAGGAGTCTTTAGATTTACATACATCAACACTTAGTCAAATGATAATAAATCAGTATTTAGAAGATAATGATTTATTTAGTCATATTAAAACTATTAGAGAAGATTATAAAATGAAAATGAATTATATGGCTAATTGTTTTGAAAAATATATACCTTCTTTTGAATTTAAAAGACCAAAGGGTGGAATGTTCATTTATGGAAAATTTCAAGTAGATAGTTTAGAATTAGCAAAAAAATCTTTAAAAAGAAATATAGCTTTTGTACCTTCAACTGTTTTTGACTTAAATGAGGAAGAATCTACACATGGAAGATTTAACTTTACAAATTCATCTAAAGATGAGATAAAAAGGGGAATTAAATTAATTGCTAAAATAATAAGTGAATAGTAAAATTATTTAATATCAATAAGTTGCACATTTTATACACTTTTTTAGTAGAAATAGAGATAACATTTTGTATAATTGCACCTTAATTTTTAATTTTAAGGACAAATTTATGTTTAAGCTAAAAAAGCATAATACAAATGTATTTACTGAATTGTCTGCTGGATTTACAACATTTTTAACAATGATGTACATCGTACCTGTAAATGGTTTCATTTTGGCCGATGCAGGACTTCCTATGGAAGCTGTAATTACTGCAACGGCATTAATTACAATATTAGCAACACTATTTAGTGGCTTATGGTCAAATACACCAATTGCGATGTCTGTTGGTATGGGGTTAAATGCGTACTTCTCTTATGGATTAGTATTAGGTATGAAAATACCATGGGAAACTGCATTAGGAATTGTATTTTTATCAGGTATTCTTTTTGTTATATTATCATTTACAAACTTTAGGGTTTGGATTATGACATCAATTCCAATGAATCTAAGACGAGCTATCTCAGCTGGTATTGGTACATTTATTGCTTTTATTGGTTTAAAACAAATGGGAATGATTGTTGATAATGAAGCAACATTAGTTGCACTTGGAGATTTTTCTAACTCTAATGTGTTACTAGGAGTTTTAGGTTTAGTACTTGCTTTTGCATTTTATTCTTATAAAGTGAAGGGTGCTTTCGTACTTTCAATTGCTATAACATCAGTTGTTGCTTGGTCTTTTGGTTTAGGTGATATGCCAAAAGAGATATTAAGTGCTCCAGCTTCAATAGAGCCTATTGCATTTAAACTTGATATTGCTGGTGCTTTAACACTATCTTTACTTCCTGTTATTATCACTTTTTTAATTACTGATATGTTTGATACATTAGGTACTTTAACAGGTGTAGGAACAAGAGCAAAACTATTTCAAGAAAACAATAAAGATGATAAATCTTTACAAAAAACATTAGAAGCAGATGCAATGGCAACTACTGCTGGTTCTTTGTTTGGAGTTTCAACTACAACTGCATTTATTGAAAGTGCATCAGGAGTTGAAGAGGGTGGAAGAACAGGTTTAACTGCTGTATTTACTGCAATGTTCTTTGTTTGTACTTTATTTATGCTTCCTTTATTTAAATCAATTCCGGGAAATGCAATTTATCCCGTTTTAGTTGTTGTTGGTGTACTAATGTTTACAGAATTAGGTAAAATTAATTTTGAAGATACAGATTTAGCTACAAGTGCAGGTGCATTTTTCATTGTAGTTTTAATGCCATTAACATTTTCTATTACAAATGGAATAGCAGCAGGTTTTATAGTTTATACTATTATTAAACTAGCAAAAAATCAGTACAAAGATTTAAACTTAGGAATTTTAGTCATTACGTTCATAAGTTTATTAGCATTTATTTTATAAGGGTTTTAATTGGAAAAGTATTATTACGGATACGAAGAGTTTAAAGAAGATACTCAAGTTTTAGTTGACAAATGTAGAGGTTTTGAACCTGATGTTCTTTTAGCAGTTGCAAGAGGTGGATTAACACTTTCTCATCTTATGGCACAAGCTATGGATATGAGAAACTTATATGCAATGAATTCAATTCATTATGAGGGTGAGTTAAAGCTTGATACATTTAATATATTTAATATTCCTGATTTGTCTCATTCAAAAAGAGTATTAATTATTGATGATATTGTTGACTCTGGTGAAACTATGAGAGAAATCTTGAAAGTATTACATGAAAAATTTCCAGAAGTTGAGTTTAAATTAGCAACAATTTTTAGAAAAAAAACAGCTGTGTTACAACCTGATTATTCAGTAAAAGAAGCTGATAAATGGATTGACTTCTTCTGGGAAGTTGACGTTAAATAATAGTCTAGATTATTCTAGACTATTTCCTCTATAAATTATATACTTTATATATATAAGTCTACTTTTTAGATAAATTTCAAGTGATTTTATAGTATAATATTTCTACAAATTTTAATTATGGAATAGGATATTATGACTTTTATTGAATTTAAAAAACTACTACTAGATGCGGAACTTACAATACCAAAATTCACAGCTTTAATTAAAGTTAGTGAAAAAAACATTCAATCGTACAAAAAGAAAGAACAAGTTCCAAATGCAATTGCAGCAATAGCAGCATGCTTTGCTAAAATGAATCAAGAAGGTATGGATTATAGAACTTTAATTGAAGATCTAGACTTAATTAAAAAAGAGAAAAAAGGTGCAGGTTTTTCTTCAAAAAAGAAAGAGAAAAAGAATAAAGAAATTGATTAATCTTTTTTAGCTATACTTCCCAAAAAAAATTTGGGAAAAGTATATGTCAATAAATAAAAATGTTAGATTATTTCTAACTATCTCATCAATAATGATGGCACTTGCCATTGCAATCGGAGCTTTTGGCGCTCATGGATTAAAATCAATTGTAACACCTAAACTATTAGTTATATATAACACTGGTGTTGAATATCATTTTTATAATACTTTAGGTCTTTTTGCAGCAACTTTTATGTTGTATTTAAAGCCTGACTCAAAAAGAGTTAGAGTTTCATTGTGGCTTATTTTAATTGGAATGATAATTTTCTCATTTTCATTATATATGCTTGTTTTATTAAATATGCCAATTTTAGGTGCAATTACTCCTATTGGAGGAACACTTTTAATTATTGCTTGGATAATGTTAGCAATTTCATTTTATAAGGAAAAATAGTAAATGAATGTAATTGAAAAAATTGAAGAAATAAGAGATGCAAAATGGTTTTCAAACCTTACAACTTTTATTATCTTAGCCTATGCTTCAGTTTTAGGTTTTAAAACAATTGATGAAGTAGAAACAAACTATACAATATTTTTGCAGTTTGCAGATGCTTTTGTGACAATATATTTTATTTTTGAAATAGCAATAAAAATGGTAGCTGAAAAGAAGTTTATTAATTTCTTTAAATCAGGATGGAATCTTTTTGATTTTATTATTGTTGTAATTACACTTCTACCTTTAGAGCAATCAGGTTTTGCAGCAATTGCAAGGATGTTAAGGGTATTTAGAGTTTTAAGATTATTTACAGCACGTCCAGAATTAAAAGCAATCATTGACATGCTAATCAAAGCTATTCCAGCAATCATTGATATTGTGATTTTAATGTTTATTATCTTCTATATTTATGCAATTATTGGAAACTTCTATTTCCAAGATTTACCATCAGGACTGTGGAAAGACTTCTTAGTATCAATGCTTACACTGTTTAGGGTTCTTACTTTTGAAGATTGGACAGATGTTATGTACGAAGCAATGGAAGTATATCCTATGGCTTGGATTTTCTTTGTATCCTTTGTAATTATTGCAGCATTTGTATTTTTCAACCTTTTTGTTGCAGTTATTATTGGGGAGATGCAAAAAATTCAAGAGCAAGATTTCCACGATGAAGTTCATGAAGATAGTAAAAAACTAGATATTTTGTTAGAAGAGATAAAAACTTTAAGAGAAGAAGTTAAAGACCTAAAGAAAAAAGAGTAGCTATGAAAAAAACAGTTTCAATCTTAGGGACAGGGTGGCTAGGCCACCCTTTAGCCAATACTTTAAAAAAAGATTATAAAGTAAAAGTATCTATAAGAACAGATGAAAAAGAACAGATGTTTATAAATGAAGGATTAGAACCTTTTTTATTAAATGAAAAGTGTTTAGAAGGCTTAGAAAATTTATTAGATACAGACTATTTATTTATAAATTTTCCACCATCTAAATTTGAAAATTATTTATCTTTTTTAGAAAAAATATATTCAAATAAAAAAACTAAAAATATAGAAAAAATCATTTTTATTAGTTCAACTTCTATATATCCAGATGAAGAAAAAACATTTATTGAAGATGAAATATTTGACAATCCAAAATCACCAAAAATTTATGAGATAGAAAAGTTTATTAAGCAAAAAACTCATCTTATTTTTAGATGTGCTGGACTTATGGGCGATAAAAGAGTATCGGGAAGATATTTTGCAGGAAAAGAGCTTGATAGTGAAGATGTAAAAATAAACTATGTTCACCTTGATGATGTTATAGGTGCAACAAAGTTTGCACTAGAAAAGAATATAGAAGGCTTATATAATCTTTGTAGTCTTGAACATCCCACAAGAAAAGAGGTTTACACAAAAAATGCTTCAAAATTTGGTTTTGATAAACCTATTTTTAAAAATAAAAAAGAATATAAAGATAGATTGATTGATGGAAGTAAAATTGAAAGTGTAGGATTTAGATATAAATATCCAAACCCTTTAGATTATGAGTATAGTAGCAATTAACCGTTTGTGTTAAATGCTCTATCTCCAGCGTCTCCTAGACCTGGTCTAATATATTTATTTTCATCAAGTCTTTCATCTATTTGTGCAATATAAATATCTACATCAGGATGTGCTTCTTGAACAGCTTTAACACCTTCAGGAGCTCCTAAAATATTTAATGAAATAATTCTTTTTGCACCTTTTTCTTTTAAGTAGTCAATACCATCAATTAAAGAACCACCAGTAGCAATCATTGGGTCTAATAATAAAACAGTTCTACCATCTAAGTTAGGGATATTTTCGTAAAATAGTTTAGATAAAGCAGTTTCTTCATCTCTTTTCATAGCTAAAAAACCACTTTTTGCATATGGTAAAGTTCTTAAAATACCAGTAAGCATTGGTTCTCCAGCTCTTAAAATAGGAACAAGAACAAGTTTTTGTACCTCTAACATTTCAACATCTAATGACCCTTGCCATGTTTCAATATTTTTTGTAATAGTTTGAAAATCTTGTAAAGCTTCTGCTGCGATGATTCTTGAGATTTCTTCTATTGTAAGTCTAAATTCATTTGAAGCTGTTTGTACATCTCTTAGCCTATTAACAAGATGTTTTACAACTACATTCGTACTTTCTTTATACATAATATAATTCCTGATTATTTTAGTTTTTCAATTTAAATAGTATCTAAAAATTGCTTATAAATGGTACTAAAGTTTACTAAAAATTAACCTAGTCTTAGATAATATAATTAACTTAAATTTTTACTAAAGAGGACTTATGAAACCCACAGATTATAACTTTAGAATGAGAGATTCTGTATTAGGAATACAGTTTCTTTTTGTTGCTTTTGGTGCCCTTGTATTAGTTCCAATTCTTACGGGACTAGACCCAAATGTTGCACTATTCACAGCAGGTATTGGTACACTTGTTTTTCAATTTGTAAATAGAGGGGCTATTCCTCCAATCTTCCTTGCATCATCTTTTGCTTTTATAGCTCCCATTGCTCACGGTGTAAAAACTTGGGGTATTGCAGCAACTATGTCAGGACTTGTTGCAGCTGGTTTACTATATATTGCACTTAGTTTTTTAATTAGACTTAAAGGAGATGGTTTTTTACATAAACTTCTTCCTCCTATTGTAGTGGGACCTGTTATTATGTCTATTGGACTTATTCTTTCACCAGTTGCTGTTAATATGGCAATGGGTAAAACAGGTGATGGAGCAATAGAGTTAATTGCTTTTGATAAGGCAATTGTTATTTCAATGGTTGCACTATTTACTATGGTGTTTATTTCACTCTTAGGAAAAGGTATTTTTAAATTAGTTCCTATTTTAGGTGGAATTATCGCAGGATATATTACAGCATTATTTTATGGTGTAATAGACTTCTCAACAGTACAAAATGCAGCATGGTTTGCAATGCCTAATTTTACAGCACCTGAATTTAACTGGCAAGCTATTTTATTTATTTTACCAATTGCAATAGCTCCTGCTATTGAACATATTGGTGATATGTTAGCAATTTCAAATGTTACAAAAAAAGATTATTTAAAAAAGCCAGGACTTAAAAATACACTTTTAGGTGATGGTCTAGCTACATCAGTTGCTTCATTTTTTGGTGGCCCACCAAATACTACTTATTCAGAAGTTACAGGTGCAGTTACTGTTACAAAAGCATATAACCCTGCAATTATGACTTGGGCTGCTATTGCTGCAATTTTATTGGCATTTGTTGGAAAGCTTGGTGGATTATTAGCTACTATTCCAGTACCTGTAATGGGTGGAATTATGTTGCTTTTATTTGGTATTATTGCTAGTATTGGTATTTCTACTTTAACAAGAGCAAATGTTGACTTTAACTGCCCTAGAAACTTAGTTATTGTTTCAATGATTTTAGTTTTTTCAATAGGTGGAATGACATTTAATTTTGCTGGTGTTCCATTTTCAGGAATTGGACTTGGTGCTATTATTGGTATTTTCTTAAACCTTATTTTACCAAAACCACGAAAAGAAGACCATATTTTATAAAGGAGTTATTAACATGGCAAAAGAACATAGTTTTGATATTTCAGCTAAATTAGATTTAAGTGAAATGAAAAATGCAGTTATTCAAGCACAAAAAGAGATTGATAATAGATATGATTTTAAAGGTATTTCAAAAGAGATTGATTTTAATTTAGGTGCAAAAACTTTAACATTAGTAAGTGCTAGTGATAATAAGGTTGAAGCAATGTATGATATTTTAATTTCAAAAATGAATAAAAGAGGACTATCAATTAACTCTTTAGAAGAATCAAAAAAAGAAGATAGTTCAGGAGCGAATAGAAGATTTGTATATGCAATAATAGATTCTATAAAAGCTGACGAAGCAAAACAAATTCAAGTTGAAATTAAAAAGCTAAAGCTAAAAGTAAAAGCTGTAAATCAAGGTGATGAAATTAGAGTTACAGCAAAAAATATAGATGACCTACAAACTATTATGAAACATCTAAAATCACTTGATTTTAAATCACCATTAGTATTTGATAACTTTAAATAGTACTCTTAATTGAGTGCTATTTAAAAATAATTTTTTCAAATGCTATTTTAAAGCTATCTTCTAATAAAAAAACTTTTAAAAAACAGAATAATATCATAAAAAAATATATAATATTTAAAAAATTTGGTTACAATATACACAAAAAAATTGGTGAATTGTGAAAAATTTAAATTTAAAGTGCTTAAAACATATTACAATATTATATGCGGAAGATGATATTTTAATTCAAAAGCAAACTGCAGGAATACTAGAAAACTTAGTAAAAAAAGTTCATGTAGCAAATTGTGGAAAAGAAGCTTTAGAACTTTTCAATGAAAACAGTATAGATATCATTATAACTGATATTACTATGCCAAATATGAGTGGGATAGAATTTTCAAAAGAAGTAAGAAAAAATGATAGTGAAATACCTATTATAGTTATAAGTGCCCATAATGATAGTAATATTTTAATTGAAGCAATTGAAATAGGAATTAGCAGATTTATTTTAAAACCAATAAATATTTCAAACTTAATGAATATTGTTGCAGAGTTTGCAGAAAATATTTGTAACAGAAGTGAAAAGGATAATGTTAGCAATCTTTTAGAACAGTATAAAAGCATTGTTGATGTTAACTCAATTGTTTCTAAAACTGATAAAAATGGAATAATTACTTATGTAAATCAACCTTTTATAGATATTTCAGGTTATTCAAAAGATGAGTTAATAGGTTCTCCTCACAATATTATTAGACACCCTGATAGTACTAATGAATTTTTTGAAAAAATGTGGACTACTATTGCAACTAAAAAGAAAGTTTGGCAAGGGGTTGTAAAAAATCTCACAAAACAGGGTAAATCATACTATGTAAGTTCTACAATAAAACCAATTCTGGATATGAATGGTAACATAATTGAATATATAGCAATTAGACAAGATATTACTTCACAAGAAAAAATAAAAAAATTCTTACAAAAACAAAATGTTGAAAAAATCTCAAATTTAAATGATGCTTTAAAAAATCAAGAACAATATGAAAAAGTGATTAATCAAATAAATATTGTATCAAGGTTTGACCTTCATGGAAAAATAACTTACGTAAATAAAAGATTTTGTAAGCTAATAGAGTTTACAAAAGATGAGCTTATTGGAGAAACTTTTAAGAAAATTAGACATGAAAAAACAAGTATAGAAACATCAAGACAAATGTGGAAAACACTAAAATCTGGTAAACCTTGGAGTGGGAAATTATTAAATAAATCTAAAACAGGGAAAACTTTTCATTTAGATGCCGTTATATCTCCAATTTTTAATCAAAACAATGAAATTGTAGAGTTTATATCTGTTTGTCACAATATCACTTCAATTATAGAGCTTCACAAAGAGTTAGAAGATACTCAACGAGAGATTATTTATAGAATGGGCGAAATAGGGGAGACCCGTTCTAAAGAGACAGGAAATCATGTAAAAAGAGTTGCTGAGTATTCTAAGCTTTTAGGTAAACTTTCTGGGCTTAATGATGGAGACATCAATATCTTATTTATGGCTTCACCTATGCATGATATAGGAAAAGTTGGTATTCCTGATAGTATTTTAAATAAACCAGGTAAGTTAGATGCAAATGAATGGGAAATTATGAAAGAGCATAGTGAACTTGGTTACAATATTCTTAAAAATTCGAAAAGAGAGATACTCAAAGCTGCTGCTATTATCTCTTATCATCATCATGAAAAATGGGATGGAAATGGTTATCCTCAGGGCTTAAAAAATGATGACATTCATATTTTTGGAAGAATTACAGCAATAGCAGATGTTTTTGATGCCTTAGGAAGTGATAGATGTTATAAAAAAGCTTGGGAACTTGATAAAATTTTAGACTTATTTAAAGAGCAAAAAGGAAAACATTTTGATCCAAACTTAGTGGATTTATTTTTTGCAAATTTAGATAAATTTGTTGAAATTAAAGATAAGTATGTAGATTAGACTTTACACTTAGTAAACAAACTTTCAGTATAATTTTATCTTTAAAAAAAGGATTATAATTGAAAGTTCTACTTCTTGAAGATGACCCCGCATTAAATGATTTATTAAATGATCATTTAACCGACCAAGGATTTGATGTAACTTTATGTACAAATGGACAAGAAGCATTAGAATACTTAATTGATGAAGTTTATTCATTTGCTCTTTTAGATATAAATACTCCTATTATGTCTGGAATTGATGTGTTAAAAACAATAAGAACTGACTATAAAAACCAAACTCCTGTAATAATACTAACTGCATTTCAAGATATGAAACATTTAAAAGAGTCTTTTGATAGTGGAGTAGATGACTATATAAAAAAACCCTTTGATTTAGTAGAACTTGACCAAAGAATCAAAAAGCTTTGTAAACAATTTAATTTATCAAATGATAGTGAAATCAAAATTTCAGATGATATTATTTTTATTCCAGAACTTTGTCAATTACATACTAATAATATAATCAAACATTTAGCTCAAAAAGAAAGAGATATTCTTAGTTACTTTTGTAAACATAAAAGTAGAGTGATTTCAAGTGATGAGCTATTGCAAAATATTTGGGCTTATGAAGAGATGCCAACAGATGCTACTATTAGAGTATATATAAAAAATTTACGTGAAGTACTAGGGAAAGATAAAATACAAACAATTAGAGGGATAGGATATAAATTTGAATAAAAGTGAAAGAAATGCATTAATTAGTTTTTTATCAATTTACGTGGGTTCGGCAATGCTTCTTATTGGAGTATTGTTTTATTTTTATTTTCAAGAGCAAATTAAATCTCTAAGAAATAGTTGTAGCATGGAGTTGATAAATGCTTCAATGAAAGTAAAAACAGATATTTTAAATTCATATATGCATGAAAAAGAGTATCTTCCTAAAGCCTTTGAAAATGAAAGAATAAGATATGCTTTATATGATAAAGATAAAAAGTTTTTATTTTCTAATTTAGATAGAGATGATGCTGTTGATTTTACAAAAAGATTTTATGAAAAAGCACAACAGCACTTTTTTGTACAAAAATTAGAAGAAAAAAATATACCCATAAAATATATAGTAATAGAGACTTGCCAAGGTGTTGAAAATATCAATAATTTAAAAGTTTACCTTACAATTATATTTTTACTTAGCTCGGTGTTTATAGGTTTTGTAGCATTTTTTCTTTCGAAGATTTTATTAAAACCTGTTAGGGAAAAAGTTGTTGATATGGATAATTTTATAAAAGACTCAGCCCATGAGTTAAATACTCCAATTTCTGTACTTATGACATCTGTTTCAATGCTAAAAAATGGTAAAAATCCTGAAAAAATGATGAAATACATTTTGAGTAGTTCAAAGCAGATCTCTCAAATATATAATGACATACATTTTTCAGCATTTAATGATATAAATGAAAGCTTAGAAGAAGAGTTTTATTTAAATGAGTTAGTAGAAGAGAGTGTTGAGTTTTTCAATGATATTTCAGTAACTAAAAATATCAAAATAGAGGCAAGTATTGAAAAACTAAAAGTGTATATGGATAGAACAAAGGCACAAAAACTTGTGAATAATTTATTATCAAATGCAATTAAATATAGTAATAACAATTCAACAATAGAGCTTAGACTAAAAGATGCTATTTTAGAGGTAAAAGATTTTGGTATTGGTATTAATATTGATGAGCAAAAAGAGATTTTCAAACGTTTTAAAAGAGGAAAAAATATAGAAGGTGGTTTTGGTATAGGTTTGGATATTGTTAATAGAATATGTAAAACTTATAATCTAAATTTAAATTTAGTATCAGAAGAAAATAAAGGGTCAATTTTTACAGTTAATTTAAAAAATGTTGTAAAATGATATAAATAAATTTCAAAATTTCTTTTCCCGTTGACTTTCATTTGACTTTCAGATGTTAGAATTGTTGATAATAAAATAATTTATTAACAATAAGGGAAAAACAAATGAAAAGACTAATTGATTTTAGCTCGCGTTTTAGAATACTAAAAGGTGGGAAAGTGAGTTTAGTAGTTAGTGCATTAATAGGAAGTACAACACTAAGCTTTGCAGCTCCAAGTGGAGGAGTTGTCACCTCTGGTAGTGCAAATATATCTTCTAGTGGAAACACCACAAATATTATTCAAAACTCTGGCAATGTAACCATCAATTGGGATAAGTTTAATATCTCTTCAAATGAAATAGTAAATTTCAAACAACCAAATGTAAATAGTATAGCTTTAAATAGAGTAATAGGAAATGAAAAATCTATTATCAATGGAGCTTTAAATGCAAATGGACAAGTTTGGATACTAAACTCAAATGGTGTTTTATTTGGTAAAAATGCAAAAATAAATACAGCAGGACTACTAGCAACTACAAAAAATCTTTCTGACAATGACTTTAATGCAGGTAACTATATTTTTAAAGGGAACTCAACGGAATCAGTAATAAACCTTGGTGAAATAGATATTTCTGATTCAGGATATGCAACACTTTTAGCAAATAAAGTTTCAAATGAAGGAACAATAAAAGCAGTAAAAGGAAGTGTAAGACTAATAGGTGCCAATGAAGTAAGTATAAACTTAAATGGAAACTCAATAGTAGATTTAACAGTAAATAAAGGAGTACTAGACTCACTTGTAGAAAACAAAGGAGCTATATACTCTGATGGTGGAGAAATTTACCTAACTACAAATGCCGTAAATGAACTTCTAAAAGGTGTAGTAAATAATGAAGGTATTATAGAAGCAAATTCATTAGATGGTGTAACTGGATTTGTTGAATTGTTTGCTCATGGTGGAACTGCAAATATAGATGGAACTATAAATGCTAAAGAAGGCTTTATTGAAACTTCAGGAAGAGTATTAAATGTAGCTTCTTCAACTAAAATAGAAGCTTCTAAATGGCTACTTGATCCTGTAAACATGACTATTGAAAGTACAGGAGGAAATAGCTTAACAGGTGAAAGTATTAGTGCTACTGCAATTCAAAATGCTCTTGATTCAGCAGATGTTGAACTTCAAGCAGATGAAAATATTACTGTAAATGAAAATATCACATGGTCGAATGATTCTCAATTGAAGTTAACTGCTGGAGAAGAGATATATGTAAATGCTGTTATTGAAAATACAAATACTACTAATGGTGGAGTTTATTTTAACGCATATAGTAATACTCGGGGTGTTGATTTTAGACAAAATGGAAAAGTAATAATTAATAATATCCATCAATTACAATGGATGAATACAGCACTTAATGGTAATTATGAATTAGGTAGGAATATTGATGCAACTGTAACTTCTACTTGGAAAGGTGACTATAATAACTTAATTGGATTTATACCTATTGGAGGAGATTATAACTCATTTGGTGGTAGTTTTGATGGTAAAAATTATACTATTTCTAATCTATATATAAATAGTGACTCATTTCAAGGTGCTGCTGGTTTCTTTAATAAAACAGAGCATGCAACAATAAGAAATATAGGGTTAGTTAATGTAGATATATCAGGATATGAAAATGTTGGGGGTCTAATAGGAGAGAGTAATTATACAGAAATTTCAAACTCTTATGTAACGGGAAATGTTTCAGGAAGTGAAAATATTGGAGGACTAATTGGTAAAAGTGAAGAGGATACGATAAGTAACTCTTATGCAGAAGTTAATATAACTG
>Ga0193951_1000503_pt1 | contig 17772 bp, 22 predicted proteins | sample BB_2_MG_FD_140370 | JGI IMG/M metagenome (GOLD analysis project Ga0193951, IMG submission 140370) | Microbial mat bacterial communities from the Broadkill River, Lewes, Delaware, United States - BB_2_MG | ecosystem: Environmental > Aquatic > Freshwater > River > Microbial mats | place: USA... | reverse complement strand
AATCCATAAGAAAACTCTTCTCCTGAGTTTATCAAAGGAAGTAAAAAGTTTGGTAATTGATTTACTTTTAAAGGGAAAACTGCATTAAAACTTCCTTTATAATCATACTCTTTTATAGCATTTCCATAAAGAGTATAAAGTTTATTTATTTGTTTTTTAGTTAGGTGAGGAAATCTAAGAAGTAAAGGACCTTTAAAGTCTTGTTCTCTAATTTCTCTAACAATATTAATTAAAGCAGGTTTTGTTGCATGATTTATCTTTACAACTGAATCTTCTACAATAAAATTGTCATCACCCCAAATATCTATACCATAATCGTACAATTAAAAGTCCTCAATCTTAATAGTTTTCTCTTCTTGTGTTTTGATATTTTTTATATAAATTGTATTTTCTTTTAATTCATTTTCACCAATTAAAGCAACAATAGTTGCTCCTTGTTTTTGAGCAATTTTAAAATGTTTTCCAAAACCTCTTGGAGTATATTCCATAATTGTTTTAGTAGAAGTTCTTTTTTTATTTGCAATTTTTGTTAATAAATTTAAAGCATTTTCATCCATTGCTCCAAGGTAAATAACTTCTTGTTGCTCTTCTTTAATTTTAACTAATTCAAGTAGCCTTTCAATACCAATTGCAAAACCAATTCCAGGAGTTTCTCTTCCACCAAGGAATTCAACAAGTTTGTCATATCTTCCTCCACCTGCAATAGCACTTTGTGCTCCAATCTCATTTGATGTAAATTCAAAAGCAGTTTGAGAATAGTAATCTAAACCTCTTACTAAGTTTGTATCAATCTCATAATCTATACCATTGAAGTCTAAAATCTCTTTTAGTTTTTCAAAGTCAGTATCACAAACTTCACAAAGATTATGGGTGATTTTAGGCGCATTGTATAATAGTTTTTGACAGTTTTCATTTTTACAGTCTAAAACTCTAATTGGATTCGTCTCAATCCTTCTATTACAGTCTTCACAAAGATCTTCTTTAAAAGTTGTTAAATGTTTAACTAGGGTTTCTCTATACGTTGGCATACATGTTGGACAACCTAAAGAGTTTAGTTGTAATGTAAACTTTATTTCAAAGAAATCTAAAATATCTTTTAACATCATAATGATATTTGCATCTTCATAAACAGATGATTGTCCAAATACTTCACAACCAAATTGATGGAACTGTCTTAGTCTACCTTTTTGTGGTCTTTCATATCTAAACATTGGTCCATAATAAAACCATCTGTAAGTTCCTCCAGCTCTATCAAACTTATTTTCAACAAAGCTTCTAACAACACCAGCAGTTCCTTCAGGTCTAAGACATACATCATTCTCACCTTTGTCAATAAATTGATACATCTCTTTATTAACAATATCAGAACTCTCTCCCACACTTCTTTTAAATAGTGCAGTCTCTTCTAGTATAGGTGTTTCCATATATGAAAAACCGTAGTTCTTTGCAATCCTTGAAGCATTTTCTATAAAGTATGAGAAATATTTGCTATCTTCATTTAAAATATCATTCATTCCTCTTAAACTTTGTATATTAGCCATTAATAAATCCTTCTATTTTTTCTGAAATCTCTTCGATACTAAGGCTTGCATCGATATATACATGATTTAAATTTAACATTTCAATAGTTTTTTTCATTCTATCTTGAATATCAAGTAAATAGTCTATACCTCTTGATTCTATAGAGTCATTAGTCTTACTTCCTAACCTTTTTGTTAGTTCTTCTTTTGATAGTTCTAAAAGAATCACATGAGAAGGAAGTGTGTTTTGTGTAGCTATTAGATTTAAACTAGTAACTATCTCTAGTGGAAGCTCTTTAGCATAAGAAATTCCACTAATAATACTTCTATCACTAATCACAGACTTATCTTGATTAGGCTTTATAATTTGTTCTATGTGCTCAGCTCGGTCTGCAAGAAATAAAAACATTTCAGCTGTTTTACTTGTTGCTTCGCCATTTAAAGCCATAGCTCTTAGTTTCAGGCCTATTTCTGTGCCACCTGGCTCTTTTGTAAAAACAGCTTCTGGGTAGTTATTTTTTAATATTTCAAGTTGAGTTGATTTACCAGCTGTATCAACTCCTTCAATTACTACATACATTTTAATACCTCGTCTGGAACAAGATGACAGAACTTCCCATCAAACCTAATGATTTCCCTTACAATTGTTGAAGAAACAAAAGCATTCTCTAGTGTTGGCATTAAATAAAGTGTTTCTAATTTTTTATTAATAGATGAGTTTGCATAACCCATTTGTAATTCATATTCAAAATCAGAAACAGCTCTTAATCCCCTTATAATCGTATGGATTTCAAGTTCTGTTGCTAAATCTACTAATAAAGTATCAAAACCAATTACTTTAACAGTATCCATACCTTTTGTAGCAGCTTTTGCAAAAGAAACTCTCTTCTCGTGTGAGAACATTGGACCTTTTCTTTCACTTTTTGCAACTGCAATTATCACTTCATCAAAAATATTTGTTGCTCTTCTTATAATGTCCATATGACCTTTTGTAATAGGGTCAAATGTACCACTATATATAGCTTTTCTGTAAGTATCAATAGGTTTTTTTATTTTTTCTGCCATTTTTATTCCCATCTTTTATATAAGTTATGTTCAATTTTTAATAAATCAAACCATTTCCCTATCATGAAATCTTCCATCATTTCTAGTGAGTCTTGTTTTGAATAATACGCTAACGTAGGAGGTGCAATAGTAATACCAAGTCTTGATAGCTTTAGCATATTTTCTAAAGCAATAGTTGATAAAGGCATTTCTCTAGGTGCTAAAACAACTTCTCTTTTCTCTTTTAGCATTACAGTAAATGCCCTAGTTACTAAGTTGTCGCTAATTCCCACAGCACATTTTGCAAGTGTATTCATAGAACAAGGAAGAATAATCATTTTATCAGTTTTGAATGAACCTGATGAAATTGGGGCTTCTATTTGATTTTCTTTGTAAATATAAGAGTTTTCTCTTTGATTAATAAAATCTTTTACACTTAAATTCTCTTCAAGTTTTAAAGCTTTTTTAGCGCTATTTGAAATAACTGCATGAACTTCAACGTATGAAGGAAGTTTCTGTATAAATTTTAAACCTAGCTTTGAACCACTAGCTCCAGTTATTGCGATAACTAATTTCATTTAAAACCTTTTTTGATTTTTAGAAGAATTAGATGTTATCCAAAAATCACTTTATTTTCAAAAAACAATGAAAATATATTTAAAAACATTATCATTTTTTAGGCTAATTTTAATCTAATATTAAGCAATGTTTATATATCATTTTGTATAATAAATATTAAGTTAAAATATAACAATATGTAAATATTAAAATATCAAATAATACTAAATGTAAAAGGAAAAAAGATGTCTAAGATTTTAAGTTTTGTAAGAGTAAACAACAATAATGAAGTTTATACAAAAACACAAAAAGAGGGTTTGGCAAATTATGTAGAAAAAAACAATATTTCTATTTCTCAAAATATAGATATTGAAATTGATACTCCTGACCAAGAAAAAAATATTTTAGAGTTTTTAAAAAATTGTGAAAGCTCTACAACACTTTTAATTTATGATTTAAATGTTTTTGGAAGAACTATTGAGACAATTTTAGAAATCGTTAAATTCCTTTTATCAAATAAAATTAGAATAATTGTTGTTAAGCAAAATCTTGATTTAATTGATGATAAAGATATGTTAACTCAAATGATACTTGGAGTTATTTCTATGACTATTGGTTTAGAAAAAGAGTTAATGAGTTTAAGAACTAAAGAAGCATTAACAGCAAAGAAATTAAAAGGTGAACATTTAGGTAAACCAAAAGGTACTATTCAAAAATCAAAGTTTGATAAGCAAAGAGATAAAATAGAAGAATTATTAGCTGTTGGATTATCTGTTAGAAAAATTGCAAAACTTTTAGGGTACAATAATCACATAGGATTAAATAACTATGTTAAGAAAAGAAATATAAGACATAATCTTCCTAATACTTTAGATATAGCGAGCTAAAATTTAAGAAGAGCAAAAGGGTGTTAAATGTTTGCAATATATAATAAAAGTGGATTGAACTTTAGAAATACCATAGATAATTTATATACTTTATCTAATGTGGATGCATTAGCAAGAACTAGAAATAATACTCAAGAGGGACTTCCCAAAGACCACTCTCTTAAAAAAAATAAAAAAAAATCTTTTGAAGAAGAATTAACAAAAGATGCTGCTGCGATTTATAAACAAGTTGCAAATATTGATACTACTGAACCTATTTTTCATATAAGTGATTTAATGAAAAGAGATGTTATTACTTTGGGTTTAGAAAATACTATACAAAATGCCTACGATATTATGGAAGAAAATCATATAAGACAAATTCCTGTTGTTGATGAAAAAACGGGAAAAATTGCAGGTATGGTAACCCACAAAGTTCTTTTGGATTTTATTTTTAATGATTTAGAGTATGCAGAACATAACTCTGATAAAACATTAGATAACTTGGATCTTAAAGAAGTTATAACAGCAGACCCTGTAACAGATATTAGAAGAGTTGCAAAAGTTATGGTTGATTTTAGTTTAGTAGCTATTCCTGTGGTAGATGAAAATGATAATATTAAAGGAATTGTATCCCGAGCAAATATATTAAAAGCAGTTGCAAATACTCCTCCTTTACAAATCTGGGGTTAAAAATTAATTTATTATTTGACAAATCTCTTCTTATTGTTTATAATTGTATAGTAATTTAAGAAAGGAAATATATGATTAATAGTGTATCTTCACCATCTAGCATATCAATGTCAGAGTTTGGTGTTAATGAGATATTATCTGGATTAAAGTCAGATGAGTACTCTACTATAAGATCTGTATTATCTGATTATGACCCTTCAAATGTATCTGCTGATGATGCAATTGAAATTACATCTGCATTTAAAGATGCAAATATTGAACCTACAAAACAGTTATCTAATTTTATGGATACTTTAGGATTTGATGCTCAACAAATAGGTCAACTTGCGAGTGTACTTCCCCAAGCAGTTACTCCAAATACTCCTTCAAAACCATTAGATGAAATTAAAAAAGAAGAACAACAACTTGAAATTGCTTTAAAAGATTTATTATTAGATGATAACTCAAAAGAACAATCGAACTCTTCATTTGAACAAATTCAAGATTTTGCTAGTAAAATTACAGCACTAAACGATAAGACAAAAGATACAGTAATGAATTTAATAGAAAATTTTAGTTCAGAAAATACAAACTTTTCAAAAGATGATACAAAAAATATTGTTCAAAACTCTCTAAGTCAACTATTAAGTGATTCTAATAACTACAACTCTTTTTCAATTTACGCATAATAAAAATTCCTATATAATTTAACTTAATTCTTACTTCAAATAGTTTATTGTAGAATAATCAACTTTTTAAAAATGGAGAAACTATGAAAGTATTATTATTAAAAGACGTAAACGGAACTGGAAAAAAAGGTGACGTAGTAGAAGTAAAAGATGGATATGGTAAGAATTTTTTAATTGGAAAAGGTCTTGCTCTTTTAGCAACTAATGAAGTTTTAAATAAATATAAAGCAGAACAAAGAAAAAAAGCAGAAATTGAAGCACAAGAAATTGCAACAGCAAATGAATTAGCTGAAAAACTAAACTCTACAAAATTATCTATTAAACATAAAGTTGGAGCTAATGGTCATTTAATTGGTTCAGTAACAAATAAAGAGATTAGTGAAGAACTAAATAATCAATTTGAAATTGTACTTGATAAAAAATCTATTACTTTAAAGTCTAAAATAAAATCAGAAGGTATCTTTGAAGTTGATTGTAAATTAGGACATGGAATCCACGGTAGTTTAAAAGTGGATATCATAGGAGTTCAATAGTGTTTGATGCTACTACGATACTTGCATATAAAGGTCAAGGTCAAGCTGTAATTGGTGGAGATGGACAAGTTACTTTTGGAAATACAGTTTTAAAAGGAAATGCCACAAAAATTAGAAGACTTTACAAAGATCAAATCTTAGCAGGATTTGCAGGAAGTACAGCAGATGCTTTTAACCTTTTTGATATGTTTGAAACTCATCTTGAAACTACAAAAGGTGATTTATTAAAAGCAGTTGTAAATTTCTCTAAAGAGTGGAGAAAAGACAAAGTTCTTAGACGACTTGAAGCTATGATGATTGTATTAAATAAAGAACATATATTTATTCTTTCAGGAACAGGTGATGTTGTTGAACCTGAAGATGGAAGTATAGCTTCAATTGGAAGTGGTGGAAATTTTGCAATTTCAGCAGCACGTGCTTTAGCGAAACATTCAGATTTAAAACCAGTTGATTTAGTAAAAGAGTCATTAATGGTAGCTGGTGAACTTTGTATATATACAAATCAAAATATTAAAATATTAGAAATTGAGGATTAATATATAATGGATATGACACCTAAAGAGATTGTTAACTTTCTAGATGATTATGTAATTGGTCAGAATAATGCTAAAAAAACAATCGCATTAGCACTTAGAAATAGATACAGAAGAATGAAAGTAGAACCAGAACTTCAAGAAGAGATTATGCCAAAAAATATTCTAATGATTGGTAGTACTGGTGTAGGAAAAACAGAAATAGCTAGAAGACTTTCAAAAATGATGGGTCTTCCTTTTATTAAAGTAGAAGCTTCAAAATATACAGAAGTTGGATTTGTAGGTCGTGATGTTGAATCAATGGTTAGAGATTTAGTTTTTGAATCAATGAATTTGGTAACACGTGAGTTTGAAGAAAAAATCAAAGATAAAATTGATGAAGAAATTAATAAACAAATTATAGAGATTTTAGTTCCATCTCTTCCTGAGGGTGCAACTGATAGTGCTAGAGAATCATTTATTAAAACATATAACAAAATGGAACAAAAACTTTTATCAGGTGAGCTTGATGATAAGAAGATAGAAATAGAAGTTCCAAAAAAAGCACATGTTGAGATTCTTGATTCATCTATGCCTATGGATATGAGTTCAATGCAAGAAAGTCTTAATAAGATGCTTGGTGGACTAAATAAAGAGAAAGTTAAAAAAGAAGTAACAATTAAAGATGCAAAAGTTTTACTTAAAGATGTTGCTAGTGAAAGTTTACTTGACCAAGAAGCTATTAAAATTGAAGCAATTAAAAGAGCTCAAAATGGTGGTATTATCTTCTTAGATGAGATTGATAAAATTGCTACTGGTTCAAAAGCACAAAACCAAGACCCATCAAAAGAGGGAGTTCAAAGAGATTTACTTCCAATTGTTGAAGGAAGTTCAGTTCATACAAAATTTGGTCAAATTAAAACTGATCATATTTTATTTATTGCTGCTGGAGCATTTCATGTTTCTAAGCCATCTGATTTACTTCCAGAACTTCAAGGAAGATTTCCTTTAAGAGTTGAACTAGATAATTTAGATGAAGAAGCACTTTATCAAATTTTAACAAATACAAAGAACTCATTACTTAGACAATACAAAGCACTACTTGCTGTTGAAGATGTAGAGCTAGAGTTTGATGATGAAGCAATTCATGCCTTTGCAAAATACTCTGTAACAGCAAATGAAAAAACAGAAGATATTGGAGCTAGAAGACTTCATACTGTAATTGAAAAAGTTATTGAAGATATCTCTTTTGATGCAGATTCAAGAAAAGGTGAAAAAGTTACTATTGATAAACAATTAGTTGAAGAAAAACTAGATGATATAGTAGACAATGAAGATACAGCAAGATATATTTTATAAAAATTTTAAATAATATAAAGACTTTAAATCAATTTTTGATAAAATGAATTAATTTGTAAACTGGAGAAGGTCAATGAAAATCGTTACATTTAGAGAAATAGAAGATTCGTTAATAGATAGTAAGCATACTGTTGAACATTATCAAAGTGGTTGTAGTGGAGATGCTCAAATTGCTATTTTAGATATTGATACAATTTTTGATTTTGAAGAAAATAAGCATGAATCATGCGCTGATGAATTTATATCAATTGCTATTATTGATGAAGATAGTGACTATGAAGCATTTAAAAACTTTGGTATAGATTCATGGATTAAAGGTCAAGACTTACAAGACTTGAATTCTTTAATTAATTTAATTGAAAAAAAGCATTTCTCATAATTATAGATTCTCACTGTCATTTAGACAATAAACAATTTTATGATGATGTTGACGAAGTAATAATTCGTGCATTAGAAAATGGTGTTAAAGGCTTTTTAATACCGGGTGCAGACTTAAATGATCTTCCAAGAGCATTAAAACTTGCAGAAAAATATGATGAAGTCTTTTTTTCTGCTGGTGCTCATCCTTATGATGTAGAGCAATATGATAGAAAAGTTTTAGAAGAGTATATTTCACATCCTAAATGTATTGCTGTTGGAGAGTGTGGATTAGACTATTTTAGACTTCCTGAAGATGAACAAGAAAAAAAAGAAAATATTCAACAACAAAAAGAAGTTTTTATAGATCAAATTGAGTTTGCTAAAAAAGTAAATAAACCTTTGATTGTTCATGTAAGAGAAGCTTCTAATGATTCTAGAATGATTTTAGAAAAGTATTCTGCAAAAGATGTTGGAGGTGTTTTACACTGTTTTAATGCAAGTGAACATTTACTACCATTGGCTAAACACAATTTCTATTTTGGAATAGGTGGTGTTTTAACTTTTAAAAATGCAAGAAAGTTAGTAGAAGTTTTACCTAAAATTCCTTTAGATAAATTAATATTAGAAACAGACTGTCCTTATTTAACTCCACATCCACATAGAGGAAAGAGAAACGAACCTCTTTATACAACATTTGTAGCACAAAAAGTCTCAGAACTTTTAGACATTGATTTAAAAGAAGTTGAGCAATTGACTGTAAATAACACAAAACAGTTATTTAAGCAGTTTTCTACAATAATTTAGATAAAATATTTCCTATTTCACAAAAATAGGACAATATTTGAATAAAGTTTTCTCTTTACTACTAATTTTATCTATACATTCTTTCGGATCATTAATTGGTTCAAGCTATTCTCAACGAGATTTACAAATACTAGAAAACTTAGATATCAACCCAACTTTCATTAGTGATTATAAACTACAAAAAATATATGGACAATATCAAAGTAAGTATAATTCAAGTAGCTATGTAGAAAAACTTAATGAAGCTTCACTATTTGTACCAAAAATCAAAGATATTTTAAGACAGGAAGGAATTCCAGACGTATTTATTTATATGGCAATGGCTGAATCAAATTTTACGATGGATGCAAAATCAAGAGTTCGGGCAACAGGTCTTTGGCAGTTTATGAGTGCAACAGGAAGACGATATGGTTTAGAAAATAATTTGTATGTTGATGAGAGAATGGACTTAATAAAATCTACAAAAGCAGCAGCGGCATATTTAAATGGATTACACAACTTATTTGGAAAGTGGTATCTAGCTGCAATTGCATATAATTGTGGAGAAGGAAGAGTTATTGAAGGGATTACAAGAGCAACTATTGACTTAGCTGTCGAAAAGAATCCAAAATTAAAATATGATAAAAAAATTAAAGAGTATAGAGAAACTATAAGAGCTTATCAACAAAAAAGAGTTAGATTTAGAGAAATTAGAAAAATATATAATGATGTTAAAAACTGGGAGACTAAGCCTGATATTAATGATTTGTTAAAAGTTCAAAAAGTAGTAAGTAGACAATATATCCCAAGTGAAAGTAGAAACTATATTAGAAAAATTATTTCTTTAGCAATGATGAAATCACAAAGCTTTATAAAGCATGAAGAAAATTCACATTTATTGAATATGGGTATATCTACTACGGTTGCAACAGTAGGGGTTAAAGGTGGTTTACATTTAAGAAATATTGCAAACTCTATTGGTATGAGTTATAAGGAACTACTAGCTTTAAATAAGCATATCAAACAATCAATTATCCCACCTACTGAAAAATCTTATGAAATTAATATTCCATATAGCAGACTAAGTAGATTTAATGCAACAAAAGATACTATTGAAGACACAAAATTTGTTGTTCATATTGTTAAAAGTGGAGACACTCTTTATGACCTTTCAAGAAAATATAAAATTCCATATAAATTAATAAAAGATTACAATAATCTGAAATCTAATTTACTTTCTTTAAAGCAAAAGATTATTTTACCAATTCCAAAAGATATGATTGGAAAAATTAAATTTTCAAGTACTAATCAAAAAAGAGGTAAAAGATACGTTGTTAAAAGCGGAGACTCTTTATACTCAATTGCAAAAAGATATAAAATAAAAGTTGAAAAATTAAAAAGAGATAATAATTTAAAAACATCACTTTTAAGAATTGGAGATAAAATTGTTATTAGGTAAATCAATAAAAAATACATTTTTTGGTGCAGTTTGTGCATCAATTTTATTTACAGGTTGTTCTACAAAGTCAACAGTAGGTTCATATATTCCTTATTTAGGAGATAGTAAAACAACGAGTCAAACTAAAACATTTAAACCCTTAGGTAATCAAGCAATAAGAAACTCAAAAGCAATGCATCGTGCTACAATGAGACCTTATAAAGTACATGGAAAATGGTATTATCCTACTTTAGCTCAAGTTGGAGATGTTCAAAGAGGAATAGCTTCTTGGTATGGTCCAAACTTTCATGCTAAGCTTACATCTAATGGCGAAACATACGATATGTTTGCTATGACTGCTGCACATAAAACACTTCCTATGAATAGTATGGTAAAAGTTGATAATCTTGATAATGGAAAATCTGTTATTGTAAGAGTTAATGATAGAGGACCTTTTATTACTGGAAGAATTATTGATTTATCTAACAAAGCTGCACATGCTATTGATATGGTTGCAAAAGGGACAGCAAACGTAAAAGTTACTGTTTTAGGATTTAATGCAAAAATAGCAACGACAAAAGAAGAGAAAGAAGAAGTAGCAACTGTTAATAAGTATTATGTTCAAGTTGGAGCATTTAGTAAAATAGAAGGCGCTAAAAGTACTAAAAGAAAATTTGAGTTGATATTAGAAGATGGGTATACTGTTATTATAAAAAGTACTGATTTAAATAGAGTTTTAATTAGTGGCTTTAGATCAGAACAAGAAGCAATAGACTTTAAAGAAGCAAATGGTCTAAGTGGTTCTGTAATCATTGCAAAATAGGAATATAATATGACTGAAATTAATAGAAAAACAAAAGAAACTGATATCAAATGTAAATTAGATATTACAGGAGATGGAACTTCAAATATTAATACAGGTATAGGTTTTTTTGACCATATGTTAGAAGCTCTTTCAAAACATAGTGGAATTAATATTGATTTATCATGTGATGGTGATTTACATATAGATTTTCACCATAGTGTAGAAGATTGTGGAATTGTACTTGGAAAAGCACTTAAACAAGAGATTTTCCCAATTGAAAATGTAGAAAGATATGGAAATGCTACCGTTGTAATGGATGAAGCTGCTACAACTTGTGCTTTAGATTTATCTAATAGACCTTTTCTAGTTTTTGAAGTTAATGTAACTGGCAAAGTAGGAGAGTTTGATACTGAATTAGTAGAAGAGTTTTTTCATGCCCTTGTAATGAATGCAGGACTTACTTGCCATATAATTCAAGATAGAGGAAGAAATAAACATCATATTATTGAAGCTAGTTTTAAAGCATTTGCAGTTGCATTAAGACGTGCAATGGCTAAAAATGATAAGTTAGGTGTTCCTAGTACAAAAGGTGTTTTATGATTAAGTTAATTGTTCTTGATGTTGATGGTACATTAACAAATGGACAAATTACTTATACTAACAGTGGAGATGAGTTAAAATCATTTGATGTTGCAGATGGTTTAGCAATTGCTACTTGGACTAAAAAGCTTGGTAAAAAAGTTGCTATTATTACAGGTAGAACATCTAAAATAGTTGAAAAAAGAGCAAAAGATTTAAATATTACGCATCTTCATCAAGGAATTCATAATAAAGATGAAGTATTAGAAAATATTTTAAAAGAAGAGAAGCTTTCTTGGAGTGAAGTCGCAGCTATTGGTGATGACTTAAATGATTATAAAATGCTTAAAAAAGCTGGTCTTTCATTTACTCCTGCAAATGGTTCAAACTATATTAAAGATATAGTAAATATAGAGTGTAAATCTTATGGTGGTAGTGGAGCTGTAAAAGAGATGATTGAATACATTATTAAAGAAGATGGAATAGAAGAGGAATATATTAATTCATGGTTATAAGATCTTTTATTCTTATTATTTTTATTCTAGCTTTGACTAGCTATTTTATACCTGTTGAAAATATTGATACTAAAAAAAGTGATGAAGAAATTCCTTTATTGGTTTTTCATGACTCTACTATGTATACACTTACTACGCAAAGTATGAATAGAATAGTTTATGCAAAACAAGTTTTACGATTTAGTAAAAGAGATATTATGCATGAGGGTGCATTGACAATTAAAAATTTTGATAAAAATAATGATTTTATAACAGATGTTTTGTATTCAGATGTAATAGTTAAAAGAGGAGAAATCTATAAGTTTTTTAAGAATGTAAGATTTAAAAGAGAAAACTTTATAACTTTAAATACAGATGAACTTTTTTATAATGCAAAAGAAGAGATAGCAACAAATACACTACCCTTTGAGGGCACATATTATAATAATATAATAAAAGGTGATAATCTTTTTTTAAATATGAAAGATTATTATATGAAATCTAATAATACACATTTTGAAATTGATATGAAAAATAATTAAGGAATATAATTTATGAAATTTTTACTAAAATTAATGATTGGTTCAACTTTGTTATTAAATGTTGCAAATGCAAATAGTAACAAACTTATAATAGATGCAAAGAATTTTGAAACAAACGATAGTAAAGGTGTATCAATCTTTACAGGAAATGTAAAATTAAAAATGGCTAAGGATAGATTAAATTCAAATAAATTAGAAGTTTTTATGAAGCCAAATGCAAAGGGTCAAAACCTTGAACCTTTAAAATATGTTGCCACAGGAAAAGTTAGTTTTACAATTTTTTCAAATGAAAAACATTATAAAGGAACTGGTGATAAAGTTATTTATGATCCAAAGAAATTAGAATATACAGTAATTGGAAAAGGTTACTTAAATGAAGTAACAGAAGATAGAAAACTTTATGGAGAAAAAATCTTTATAAATCAAGAAACTGGGAATGCAAAAGTTAGTGGAACTGATAATAAACCAGTTAGATTTATTTTAAATATAGAAAGTGGAAATAAATAATGAAAATAGTAGATGCTCAATTTTTAACGTCAGCTCAAAGTATAGTTGATTCTCCTCCTCCTGATATGGCAGAAGTTGCTTTTTTAGGAAGAAGTAATGTTGGTAAATCTTCATTATTAAATACTTTAACAAATAGAAAAGGTTTAGCAAAATCTTCTTCTACTCCAGGTAAAACTCAGTTAATAAACTATTTTGGCATAAAGTTTAAAACAGGAAATGAAGAGTTACCATATCTTTATGCAAGGTTTGTTGACCTTCCTGGTTTTGGATATGCAAAAGTATCAAAAAGTTTAAAAAAAGAGTGGAACAAGAATTTAACGGGTTACTTACAAGATAGACCATGTTTACAAATATTTGTGCACTTAATTGATGCAAGACATCCTGAACTTGCAATTGACCAAAATGTTGATGATTTTTTAGGAACTATAAAAAGAGGTGATCAAATTATTCTTCATGCTTTTACGAAAATTGATAAGTTAAAACAAAATGACTTACAAAAATTAAAAAGAGCATATCCAGATGGTGTATTTATTTCAAACTTAAAGAAAAAAGGTTTGGAACAACTTCAAGATAGAATTACAGGGTATTTATTTGGAAATTAATTTTATTAAGCCAGATGTTTCTCATATTTTGTTAATGCAAGAACTTGTAAAAGAAGAAGTAGAAACAGGAAAAATTCTTTTAAGAACAGAAGATGAAATGGCAAATACTATTAGATCATACACTATTGTTGAAGTTGATGGAGTAATGGCTGGTTTTACTGCACTTCATATACATTCTTCAAGATTAGCAGAAGTAAGAAGCTTAGTAGTTTCAAAAAACTTTAGAGGATTAAAGCTAGGTCAAAAACTTGTTGAAAAATGTATAGAAGAGGGTAGAAAATACAAAATAGAACAAATCTTATCACTAACTTATGAAGAAGGTTTTTTCAAAAGTGTTGGTTTTAGAAAAATAGAAAAAGAAGATATTCCTGAGCACAAAATTTGGGCAGATTGTATTCGATGTAAACATTTTCCCATTTGTGATGAAATTGCAATGGTATATGACTTATGAAAAAAATTCTGTTTTTAATATGTGGATTATTTTACATTTTATTAAAAGCAGATAACTCTCTTATTTATAAAACAAATCTTGTTGATTTAACAAATGAAGAAAAACTCTTTTTAATAGAAAAACATTTCGATTGTGTGACAACAAAAAATTGGCCTCCTTTTAACTTTCAAGAAAATGGTAAACTTGTTGGAATCTCACATGATTTTTGGGAACTTATTAAAAATAAAACTCTAATTAATTCAAGTTGTAGATATGTTGACAGTTTTCAAGAAGTTGTAAATTTAGTAAAAGAAAAAAAAGCAGACATTGCCCTGTCTACTGCTATAACTGACAGTGAATTGTATTATGGACGATTTTCTAAGCCATATGTATCTTATCCTATTGCTATTGCTACAACACTAAATGAACCCTATATTTCTAGTACAAGTTCTTTAAGTAATAAAAAAGTTGCAGTGGGAAAGTTTTATAGTACTATCCAAATTCTAAAAAGTAAATACCCCGATATAATTTTTGTTGAAGTGGAAGATAATATCGAAGCATTAAAACTATTGGAAAATGGTGAAGTTTATGCTGTAATGGATATTTTGCCAGTTTTATCATTAATTATTGCAGATTATGGATTTAAAGATATCAAAATAAGTGGAACAACAGAGTTTAATTTTGATGTTAGATTTATGGTTAGAAGTGATTATGAAAATTTAATTCCTATTATTAATAAAGGAATTGAGTCTATTACAGAAAAAGAAGAGAATGAAATAAGAAATAGATGGCTTTCTATTAGACTTTCTAATGTAGTAAATTATTCAAATTTTTGGGAAGTAGGGTTGATTGTTTTATTAGCATTACTAATTTTAGCTTATAGACAATATATTTTAAATAAGCATAATAATAAACTTCAAGAGGCAAATGAAGAGATTGAGAAAAAGACAAAAGAGTTAGAGCACAAAACAAATCAATTAGCTAAACAAAAAGAGTTATTTGAAAAAATATATCATGAATCGACAGATGGGATTTTTTTAATACTTTTAGATAATAAAAAAATTATTGACTGCAATGAATCTGCTTTAAATATTTTAAAATATAAAAATAAAAATGAATTTTTAGCTTTAGAGTTTTCAAATCTTTTCCCTATAAAACAACCAAGTGGTTTATCTTCGGTGTTTAATATTTATAAAATGCTTGATGTTGCAATAACAAAAGGTTCAAACTCTTTTGAATTTGTATTTAAAGATAAAAGAGATAGAAATATTTGGTTAGAAGTTGTTTTTACAACAATTACAATTGATGAAAAAAACTTAATGCATATAGTATTAAGGGATATAGATAAAAGAAAAGAGATGGAAGAAGAGTTAAATATATTAACTCATAATCTTGAAGATAAAGTAAAATCAGAAGTTAAAAAAAATGAAGAAAAAACTAAACAACTACTTCAACAAAGTAGACTTGCTCAAATGGGTGAAATGATCTCAATGATTGCTCATCAATGGAGACAACCACTAACAGCAGTATCTGCTACTACAAATAATATATTGCTTAGAATGATGATAAAAGATATACCAAGTAATGAAGAGTTAATGAAAGAGATATCTTTAATTTCTGATTATTCTCAACACTTATCAAATACCATTGATGATTTTAGAAACTTTTTTAAAACAGATAAGCAAAAAATTGATACAACATTAGAAACAATTGTTAATAACTCTATTAAAATAGTTAGAAGCTCTTTAGAAGCAAATAGTATTAAATTAACTGTATCTTTTAATTGTAATGAAACTATTAGTGTTTTTACTTCTGAAGTTAATCAAGTAGTTTTAAACTTAATAAAAAATGCAGAAGATGCAATTTTAGAAAACTCTACTTTAAATGGTGAAATAGTAGTAAAAACTTTTTGTGAAGATGAGTTTGCATGTATTGAAATAATTGATAATGCAATGGGGATTCATGAGTTAATTATTGATAAAATATTTGACCCATATTTTTCAACTAAGACATCAAAAGAGGGCACAGGGCTTGGACTTTATATGAGTAAAATTATTATTAATGATCATTGTAAAGGTGAGTTGACTGTTCAGAATAATTCTTCTGGAGCTACTTTTAAAATTAAAATTCCCTTATATTAAATCATACTTTACTTTTAAATAAGCACTTATAATATATAATTTTAACAATTATACAAGGAAAGTTTATGGAAATCACTGGAACTATACAATCATACTCTCAAACAACTTATTTTAAAAATGAAAAAACTACTTCAGAAGAGTCTTTCTCTTCATATTTAAAAACAACTGAAAAAATCTCTTCTAATATGTCAGAAGAAGAGCAAAAACAGTTTGAAGAGAAAAATGCACTTGGAATCCAACGGTACAATACTTGGTTTAAAAATGATGAAGACCACTATTTTGAAGGTACTGTCCTTGAAAGAGATGAAAACCTAAGAAATGATTTTATAGAGTACTTATCACAAATGGATCAGCGCGAATTTACGATGCTTAATATTAAGTTATGGTCTTCATTTTCAAGTGGATTAGTAGAAGATGAAAATGGAAATATAGTTCCTGGAAACCATCCTAAAAATGTAAAAGAAGAGTTTGCTTCAATAGGCTCTATTAAAAGCTACTTTGAAGATGAAATAGATACCTTAGAAAAAAATGCACAAAAGTTTGGAGGAGATCCAAGTGAGATGATTAATCTTCTTTCAGATGTATTATCTTTTTTCAAAGGTAATAGTGTAGAAGATGATGATACAAGCTCTAAAAAAGAAGAAACAGCCCAAAAAGAAGAAGAGAATATAGAAGAGACAAAAGCACTCTATGAAGATATTTTATCCCTATTAAGAACGGGGTTTACTGTTTCTGAACTTGAAACAATTCAAAAACTACTAATAGAGTTAAAAGAGAAGATCAAAGAGGGAAACTACTCTAAAAGTGAAGTAGAACAGATGTTAAGTAAAGCCGAAAAAGAGATTGCATTACTACAAAAAAGAGTTTCAGGTGAAGTAATAATCCAATCAAAAGATAATAATTTGAACAGTGAAGAAAACTCTTTAGATGAAGATTCAAAAAACTTTCTTCAAAGAATAGAAAAAGCAATGACAACAATAAACTCATTAGCAGTATCAAAAAATATTAGAGAAGATTCTGCTAATGAATCAGAGATTTTTCAGATGATAACAAAGTTTAAACAATAATCTTTTTTATGTGATTTTTAATAATCACAGGAACAAAGAACATTGATACAACATAAGATATAAGTGTTCCTCCAATAAGAGCAACACCAAGTCCTCCAAAGACTGCATCAGTTGCAAGTAGTGAAGATGCAAATACCATTGTTAAAACTGTTAGTATAATAGGTTTTGACCTTGTTGCTGTTGCACGAGCAATAGCTTCATTTATACTAAGACCTTTTTCTTCAACTAGCTGTCTTGTAAAGTCAATTATAAGTGTTGAGTTTCTAGAGTT
>Ga0193951_1000502_pt1 | contig 17773 bp, 14 predicted proteins | sample BB_2_MG_FD_140370 | JGI IMG/M metagenome (GOLD analysis project Ga0193951, IMG submission 140370) | Microbial mat bacterial communities from the Broadkill River, Lewes, Delaware, United States - BB_2_MG | ecosystem: Environmental > Aquatic > Freshwater > River > Microbial mats | place: USA... | reverse complement strand
TTTATCATCTACCATTCTGTCTATATATTTTCTTTGTGTTACTTTATGTAGTTTATTAAAAATATAGAGTAACTTACCCATTTTTTACCTTTTTTACTATTGCTTCCGAGTCAATCCCAAGTTGTTTTCTCAGGTAATCACAATTTCCTATCTCATGAATATAATGATTTTTAATTGCTATTTTATTTATATCGGCGTTAATCTTTTTAACCATAGCGAAATCACTTAAAACAGTTCCAAGTCCACCCTCTTCAAAATGTTCTTCAACAACATATATCTTATTATATTTCTTGAGTATATTCTCTGCCTCTTTTTCATCAAATGGAGATATTAGAGGCATAGATATTATTGCTACATCTTCTAAGCTTTCTGCGGCTTTCAGAACTTCATCGACAATTGAGCCATGAAAAATAATAGCTTTATCAATTCCTTCTTTTACATGCAAAGGTTTTGTTATGTCTACATCATCTTCAAACACTTTAGGTTCACCACTTCGCGAAATTCTTATAAAAGTAGGATTTTTACTTTTTATTGCAAAGTCCATAGCTTTTTGTACTTGAACTGGGTCAGATGGAGAGATTATATTCATATTTGGCATACTTTTAGCAAGCCCAATATCTTCTATACTATAATGAGTCATCCCAGCAGGTGCATATGTGATACCAGAGCCAATACCAATAAAAACAACTGGTAAATTTTGATATGCTATCTCAACCCTTACTTGTTCATAATTTCTCATTATTAAAAAAGGTATTATGTTATATATAAATACTTTATGTCCACTAAGAGCAAGGCCTGAAGCAAGGCCTGTCATAGCAGCTTCATTTATACCTGTATTTATATACTGTTTTGGCATCTGTGTTTGAAAATCTTCCCAGACTCCAAATCCTGCATCACCCGAAATTAAAAAACCATTTTCATTTTTTTTGCAATATTCAAAAACTTTTTTAGCTGCAGTATTTCTCATAAACTCTCCTCCAGCTCTTTGATTCCTTGTTTCATAAACTCATCTGTTACTATAAAATAATGCCATTTCATCTCATCTTCCATAAATGAAACCCCTTTGCCTTTTACAGTATCACAGATGATAGCTTTTGGTCTATCACTCTTTACATGTAAAGCTTTTTCTAACTCATCAAAATCATGTCCGTTTACTCTAAATACATTCCAATTGAAACTCTTGAATTTTTCATCAAGTGATTCAAAGGATACGAGTTCAGTCGGTCTTCCGTAGCCTTGTAAATTATTTCTATCTACTAAAACTGTTAAATTATCTAATCCCATCTTAGGAGCAAGCATTGCTGCCTCCCAGATTGAGCCTTCTTGGCTCTCTCCATCTCCCATAAGAACATATACATGTGAATCTAGATTTTTTAATTTTTTTGAATATGCAAAACCTAAAGCTTGTGGTAATCCATGTCCTAAACTTCCACTTGAAACTTCAATTGCTTCATTTGTATCTCTATCTAAGTGAGCTGGTAATTTACCACCATTTTGATAATAACTTAAAAAATCTTCTTCTTTTAAAAGATTTTTTTCATATAATGTTGCATACAAAGCCATAGCTCCATGACCTTTACTCATGATAAATATATCTCTATTTTCATTTTTAAAAGATTCAATATTTAAAGTTTTAAAATATAATATTGTCAACATATCTACACAAGAAAGTGCTGTTCCTGTATGAGGCCCTTTAGAACTATTTGCAATTTTTAAAATATTTTTTCTAATATTTACTGCTGTTTGTTTTAAACTCAAAATACACCTTTATATAAATTCTAAATGTTTCACAGTAGGATTTTTCAACTCCCAAAGGCTACGATTTATAGCATCCAACCTACAGTTTGGCATACACTGACCTTTACAATCCAACTTGCATTTTGCAAACTCTAATATCTTAGCTCTTTTTTCACCATTTAGTATTTCCTCGACACTTTTGTCATAAATATTTCCATAACAAAAATCAGGATTATCTAAATATGGACCACAACTATAGACATTACCATCACTTAGGACAACACCAAAAAGAGGTAGAGCTAAACAATGGTCATATGTTCTTTCATGGTACTTTTTAAATGCTTCTTTTCTTGCTATTACTTTATAACTATCAGTTGTATATTTTTCTGCTTCATCTAAGATATTTTCAACTTCATCTAAAGAAAAGTTTTTCGAGAACTGATAACCTTCTTGATCATTATGTTGTACAAAAGGTTTTATAGCAAGATAATCTACACCTATCTCTCCACCTAGCTTTGCAAGGTTTACAATACTATCTAGATTCTCAGGGATTACTACTATTTGTAATCCTATATCTGTTTTTATATTATTTTTCTTTTTAAATTCAACTGCATATTTTAAATTTTCTACTACTTTGTCAAAATCATCACTTTGATGAACTTTGGCATAACTTTCTTTATTCCCTGCGTTAAAAGAGACTCTTATAAAAGTCAATTTATCTAAAATTCTTTCACTTCTTTTAGGAGTAAATAAAACTCCATTTGTATAAATTGCACTTCCTACACCATTATCATGTGCCGTCTCTATAAATTCATCTATATTTGGATGGATTAATGGCTCACCCTCTCCAGCAAAAAGCATCGCTTTTACACCACTTTTTGCAAAATCTTTTATAGATGCTATTGTTTTATCTCTATCTAATCTTCTTGATTGATACCCTATATAATCATATGCACAAAAAAGACATCTATGATTGCAAGTCCCAACAGGAGAATACTCCACATATACAGGGTTTACTGGCTTGTCACTTAAAAGTCTATATGTTGTTTCAAACTGATAAAAAAGTTTATGCCCATCAAAATTAAAATTAGCCATCTACAAACTTCTCATCTTTTTCATAATCATACTCTCCTAAACCATAATCACTATATTGCAATAATCTTTCCATCTCACTAGAGTTTAAATCTCTTATATTTTGTATATCAACTGAAGTGTGTCCAAAAACTTGGTGCCTATTTGTTTTTACTTTTATATCACATGGGTTACAATGCCCAAAAACATGACAAGACCTATGAATTTGCTCTATATCAAAATCTGGATCAAGTATATGCCCTATTGGTGTTCTATTCTCATACAAGTCAGAGTGGCATCTAAAAACATGTCCACTTGGAGCTATGATAAGCTCTGTAGTTTTACAATCACAATATCTTTGCACTTTTTGACTGATAGCTTCTGGATATTTATAAGTTCCATGCCACTGTTTCCCATCAAATCCTAGATACTCTTTTATTCTAAAATCAATTCCCTCAGATAAACATTTTTCTTGCACTTCTTTGATGTGCTCTTGATTTTCAGGGACCATGACAGAATATATGCCAACATATATACCTGCATTACTCATTTTTTTAGCTTTTTGTATCAAATCTTCTATGTCATTCTGACCAGGATGATAACTTACTCTTATCGCAGCATATTTAGCTTCTCTTGTAAATTTTTTTGGATCAATCTCTTTTATAAATTTGTCTACATCAAAAACCATATTTGTTAACAAATCAAGCTTTATATTTTTATCAACACCATTTACAAGTTCTAAAAACTCTTTATGAACCGTTGGTTCTCCACCTTGAAGACTTACAGGTAAATCTTCCCTGTCAATTTCAAGCCTGTTTATAGCTCTTGCCCAATCTTGAGCACTCATACTTTTTCTTAATACAGATTTTCTATCTGCTCCATCTTCATTTAAATTTATACAATACGAACATGATAAATTACAATTTAAAGATATAAAAGCTCCTATATAATTGTACTCTTTTGGTATTTTTATCTTTTTCAACATCTATTCTTCCATGCTTACTATAAATTTATCTTCACCTTTTTTTAAAAACTCATTTGCACTTTCTCCACTAGGCTCTGGAAAAGTGTTTAAATATACATCTATTATATATCCATAAACATGAGCATTTACAAAACCTTCAAAAAGAAACCTCTCTTTAGGTATATTGTATTTTACTAGTTTTTGCTTAATACTCTCTTCATTTCCTGTGCCACAAGCTAAATAGATAGTATTTGGATTTTCTTCTAGTATTTTAGCAACAGTTTGGATATATTCATCATTGTCTAACTTAACAAGCCTTCCTATACTTCCTAGTAAAATCACATCTTCAGTCCATCGTTTTCGTATCTCTTTAGCTTCAGCTTTATGCTTTTCTTCTTCAGGTTTATGAAACTCATCTAAAATTTGAACATCAAATTTTTCATACTCATAAGGGTTTTCTCTATAAAAATGGCTTATTCTTTTATCTATTCCATCTACATCATATTGAAAATCTCCGTGAGACCAATATATCTGCTTTGGTGCAACTCTACATGTAAAAAGAAAGTTCATAATATCATAGCCATTTACACAACCAACCATAATATTTATCTCATTTTCTATAAACCATTCTCTAATAATTAAAGCTTTTTTCAGATGATCATAATACTCATCTTCTTGATGTACTATTTGACCGGGAGCAACAACTTGAATGCCAAGACTTCTTAATTTTTCTATTTCTTTTATCTGATCTGGTGCTTTATCTATGTAGCCAAGTGAAAGTACATATAAATCATAATTTGATGTAAACTTTTCATCATTCATTAAAGAATAAAACAATGAATATTCAACTTTATACGGTGAGTTTTTTACAACCCTATCTTTTACAAAAACTATTCTTTTCTTTTTTTGCATAAACGAATTGTTTATAGGTTTTTCATGTAAAGATTTAAAAGCATTAGATTCTAATTGATTAAAGTTTTCATTAAAATTTTTCCATTCCTTTTGAGTTTGAAAAAGATTACCCAATACCTGATAGGCAAAAAATTGTATATACATTTGAGTCGCAATATCACCTATTTTTAAGGCCTCATCACTTATAACTTTTAATGGCTCATGAATCTCTTTCCACTTTGTATGATTCATATATGGATTATGTATCCAAATTACATGTAGCCACCAGTAAAAAGTTGAACGCTGTGCTTCTTTAGATAAAGCGAAAAAATTATCTTTTTGAATAATAGAGCTAATAGCTTCGATTATAATTTCAATAGGAGGGTTTACATGTAATAGAAAATACTCAAAACTTCTCACCCACTCATTTTGTTTATCTGCTTTTCTCGTATCTAGAACTATTGTTCTTTGAATAAAATTGATGATTGATTTTTTATATCCCTGTATAAAAAACTCCGATAAAAAAACAATTACATTATAAGTATATTTTTCACTTTGGTTATCATTTGCATTTTGAAACTCATTTAAAAAATATATAGAAACTTGTTGCCAAAAATTATCTTTTAAAAGTACCGTATCTTCATCAAAAAATTTTAAAATATTTATGCATTCTAAATCAGGTAAGTCTCCCTTATTTAAATATAAATCCTTAATTGCATTAGAAATATCTTCTAAATTTAATTTTTTTTCAGTTATATTTATAAACTCTTTAAACGCTTCTTTGCTTTCCCATTTATCTATCATTTTATTATCTTTTGATTTTTTCTATTTCTGATTACAGCATCTTTCTTTTCTCTTCATAGGTAAACTACTTTTCTGCTCTATAGCTTCTTGTGTAAGCTTTATACAATTTATCAATGAAAGTAACCACTGTTTATGTACCTTAATCCAATCTATAAGTTTTTCTCTTTGTTCTATCTCATTTTTAATATTTCTTACTACGATTTTAGCAATTTCCATCTCTTGGTGTACTATAAAAGTTGTTGCTATTGCAGAGAAAAATTCTGCATATTCATCATCACTAAAATAGTTTTTTATCTCACTAATTAGTTTACTAAAATTTTCAAGCGTTTTAAACTCCATATCTTCTAAACTATTATACTCTTTTTCTATCTTCTTATATAAATTTTGAATTTTTTCTAATCTTTGTTCTAATACTCTGTTGATATTTTCTATATTATTGCTTGTGTTCTTTTTTATCTCTTTAAGTTTGTCTTCTGACAAACATTCTAAAAATATCTTCTCTTTTTCTACATTTCTATCAACATACCTCTCGGCAGCTTCTTTAAAACCCATCTCAACAGCTCCATTAATCCTAGAACCGCCCTCTGTTGCATTTATTGTTAACATTTTTGTTTTTGCAAACTCTACTTCAAAATAATCTCTAAAAAGGTTCCACACTTCTGTTGTCTTTATCTCCCCTACTCCGCCATATCTTGTCACATAACTATCAGTTTGTTTTTCTTTTACTTCATTGACCCCTAAAACATGTCCATCTGCATGTGAATTTCCACTATCTGTATACGCTAAATCCTGACCAATTAGTATGCATTGTTTAAATCCACTTTGACTAATGATTTCATAAGCCATATTTGCCGCACTTACTGCATTATCAATATATCCCCACTCATCATTTTTTGTTATTTTTGTATATCCAATCGAGCGTATACTAAACTGCTTTATACCTGCTTTTATATTGTTTATTACATTTGGATGTTGAACTGAACTAAGAGCAAATATAACTTCTTCGTGTGCTTCTTTGGGAGTCTTTTTAAAAAACTCTCCCGTAAGAGCTACTCTTTCCATCGAAACGACTACATCAGGTTTTATTCCATGCTTAAAGAGGATTGGAAAACTAGCATCAACTGAAACTATAACTACATTATTCTGTATTTTTTCTAATAGTTGCAATTGTTTATTTAAAGAAGGTCCTGTTGATACTAATACAGCACAATTTGCTACTTTTATTTTTTTTGTCAACTCTAAAAATGTGGGGCTAGATATCACTTTTGGCAAATTCATAATGTGGTGTTCTAACCCTACCATAGTATCATATGAATCATTGCCACATGCTGTGATAGAATGTTTTATTGATCTTATAAATATATCATTTATTTTATCAAAATCATTAGTGAATTTTTGATAAAAGTTGCAATTCAAGATTAGCTTATATGTTTGGCTATAGATTACAGCATTTTTTTCTTTAAAATACTTTACTGAATTAAAAAAAGTCACACTTTTTGAATATAAAATAATGAATTTTCTCTCTATTATATCTTGACTAAAATCTATTAAATTAAGCACTATATAAATTATTTCTAACTCAGGTTCTATGATCAATATTCTTTTGTGTTGGGGGTTTTGTAGAAGCATTTTATATAAAACACCGTTACCCATACCATAAAAATATAAATATGTATATTTAAAAAAAGGCTCTAACTCTTTGTACCTTAAACTAACATCTTGCATAGGATTAGCATACATAGGAACCATGCTTTCTGCAATATTAATGTCTAAAGAGTCTTTTTCATCAACAAAAGCTTCATATTTTTTATTAGTTTTAATTGACTTTATATTTTTATATAAAACTTTATCTACTTTAGATAATGCGTTTAAATTCTTACTAAATGTGGTCATTTAAAGAATCTATCTGTTTTTTAATGCTATCTTTAATATCCTTATAATCCCAATCATATGGTTGCCCTTCTATAGCATTATAATGTTCTCCTTTTCTGTTTATTGCTATCAAAACTGCTTCCATACATCCTGCTAATGAAAACAGCCAAAATCTGTGAGCCTTAATCCAATCGATCATTTTTATCTTTTTATCTTTTTCGTCTTTTATTTCTCTTACAACAATCTTTGCAATCTCTATTTCTTGGTGTACTATAAATGCTTGAGTAGCATCTAAAAATATTTTCAAAAACTCTATATCTGTAAAATATTTTTTTACTTCTTCTAATTTTTCATTTAAGACATTTAATCTTTCAAAATTAACCTTTTCTAAATCATTTTCAATATCTAATTCTTCTAAAAATTTACATTCTTTTGCGAATTCTAAAAATAGTTCTTTTATTTCAAATATTTTTTCTTGGGAATACACTTTTATTTCATTTGTTTTTTCATTTAACTGTTTTTCTAGTTGTATAAGCTCTTTTTTACTAGGATAATTTAGAGTAATTTTTTGTTTTTTTTCTGAATCTAAATCTATAAAAGAATCGATTGCTTGCTGAAAACTCAATTCTTTTGTACCTAATATTTGTGCTCCTCCCTCAGTGGAATTAATTGTATTCATTTTTTCTTTAGTTATTTCAATATCAGTCTCAAAATAATTTTTAAACATATTCCATACAGCATTTGTTCTAATTTTACCCTGACCGCCATATTTTGTTACTAAAAAATCTCCTTGTGTATTTTTTACTTCATTTTCCCCTAAAATATGACTCTTAGCATGCGATTTTCCATCTTCCGAATATGCCAAGTCTTGCCCTATTAATATACAGTTTTGAAAACCACCATGATATATTAATTCATAAGCCATATTTGCAGCACTCATTCCAATACCTAAATAACCCCATTCATCTAATTTTAATGCCCGTGTATATCCAAAAGGACGCATACTTATTTGTTTTGTTCCCGCTTTTATATTATTTATAACATTTGGATGTTGTAATGAGCTAAGAGCAAATATAACTCCTTCATGTGCTTCTTTAGGAGTCTTTTTAAAAAATTCACCTGTTAAAGGTATCCTTTCCATAGAGACCACGATATCAGGCTTAATATTATTCTTATAAAGTATTGGGAAACTGGCATCAACTGCAACTATTACAGCATAATCTTGTACTTGCTTCAATAACTCAAGTTGTTTTGTTAGTGAAGGACCAGTGGCAACCAAAATAGCCGTTGGTTTAATTTTAATTTTTTTTAATAATTCAGTAAGTTTTGGAGTTTTTATAAGTGAAGGTAAATTCATAAAATGATGTTCAACACCAATTAAGGCATCAGCAGAATCATTTCCTGCACCTACTACTGAATGATGAATTAATTCAATAAATGCTTTATTAGTTGATAATATTGATTTTCTATATTTTTCGTAGTAATCTGAAGTGACAATAAGTTCATATAATTTACTGTAAATTCTAACATCTTTTTTTGTAAAGTATTTAGAACTTGCACCAAAAGATATATCTTTTTCTAATAAAAAAACTACTCTACCTTCTTGTATTTCCTTACTAAAATCAATCACATTTAGTATCATGTATAGTATGTCTATTTCTGGTTCTACAACCAGAACTCTTTTTAATTGTTGATTTTGAAGTAACATTTTAAAAAGTACTCCATTTCCCAAGCCATAAAAATATAAGTAAGGAATTCTTTGAAAACTTTTTAATTCCCCTAACCTTTTATGATTTTCTTCTAAAGGAGTTTTTTTATACAAAGGCGTGTAATCTTCTGTATCTATTATATTAATATTTAAAGGCTCTTTTTGATCAAAAAATATTTCAAACTTATCACTTTGTTGGTATGATGTAAGCTCTAAAGTTAAACTTAAATCCTGTTTCAGTAAAGCAGACAAATTTTTTTCTAATATATTCATAAGTTCTCCATATTTCAATTTACAGCAAATTACTTAACAGTAATTATCAAAAAAGGGTTTGGTGTGTTTAAGACCAAACCCTTCTTGTACATAGTATATAAATAGTTTTAAAGTATTTTTATAAAAACAACTCTAACTATTGTAATAGTCTTAGAACATTTTGTTGAACTGCATTTGCTTGACTCATTGCATAAGATCCTGATTGAGCTAGGATATTAAATTTTGAGAAGCTTGCTGATTCTGACGCAAAGTCAACATCACGAATATTTGATTCAGCAGCTTTAACATTTACTTGTGTAACAGAGATGTTATTGATAGTTGCAACAAGTTGATTTTGAACAGATCCAAGATCAGCTCTTACACTATCTAGTGCTTTTGTTGCCGCTTCTGCTATATCCATAACTGCCATTGCACCATTTAAAGAAGTAACACCAGCACCTAAATCTTGAGTATAATCACCTGCATGTGAATTTGCGTGTGCTCCAATTGCACTCGCAATATCTGCACTAATTGCACCTCTAATATCACCAAGATTTACAGTCTTCTCTGCTATAGATGCAGAAGCACTAAACCCTGTATTCGCTCCGGCACTAACTATAAGATCTGCGCCATCAAGTCTAGTCAATGTCAATCTACCATAGTTTTCTGAAGCATTACTAGTTGAATTGTTAATAGATGTAACAGTATCCAAGTTAGCTCCTGAAATCTTGATACCACGACCATCTACACTTGTTAAAACAAGTTCACCTTTGTCAACACTTGCAGTTACACCTGTAGTCTCTTTCTTAGCATTAATTGCATTCACTAATGAACCATCACTGTCATTATCTTGCACATCAATTAAACCAATTTCTATACCGTTAATTGCTAATCCAGATAATGTACCAGAAGCAATTGCTGCACTACCTCTAGATTCAACAGTATAACTTGCTCTAACACCTGTTTCACCTGATGCCGCATTAATTGCATTTGCCAATGCACCTAATCCTGTTCCAGCTCCAGTTGAAATAGTAACAGATTCTATTGATACATCATTCTTTCCATCAATATCAACAAATTTCATACCAGTCATAGCAGTCGCTGCAGTAATTGTAGTTCCTGTTTCAAAACGAGTATGTCCAATTTTATCTGCATTTGTAGCACCTATTGTTGCTGTAATAGACTGATTAGAGTATGCTCCAACTTGAAATTCTTTGTTAGTAAAAGACCCTGAAAGCAATGCCTGACCATTAAAACTTGTTTGAGAAGCAATGTTATCAAGTTGTTCCATCAAACGAGAAATATCAGCTTGAATAGCTTTTCTTGTATCTGGAGTTTGACCATCTTGTGCTGCTTGAGTAGCTTTCACTTTGATAGTATCAAGAATCTTAAGTTGCTCATCCATTGCTTTATCAGCTGTTTGAACAATACCGATCGCATCATTACCATTTGAAATCGCTTGACCTAAAGCACTTGCTTGTGAACGAAGTGAATCAGCAATCGCCATACCAGATGCGTCATCTGCTGCTGTGTTGATTCTCAAACCTGAACTTAATTTACTCAATGAACTGTCCAAAGAACGGTTATTCATTTGAGCTGCCGTGTGTGCGTTCAATGCCGCAACATTTGTGTTAATTCTAAAACCCATGATAAATCCTTTTATCTAAAATTTTCAGTGGCATCCTTGCCATTGATATAAACTAAATCGGACAGTCAAAAAAAAAGTTTATAGTAAATGTGATATAATTTTAAATAAAAAAATACAACTAGAAAACTAATTCTCATTTCCCCATTTACTTTTTTTCTGCTACAATTCAAAAAACAATTTACATATATATAGGTAAAAATAGGTAGAAGATGAAAAATTTAATCATTGTGGAATCACCCACAAAAGTAAAGACTATAAAAACATTTTTAGGAAAAGATTACGCTGTAGTGGCTTCTAAAGGACATATAAGAGATTTGCCAAAGAGTAGTTTTGGTATAAAAATAGAAGATGGTGTATTTGTTCCTGAGTATAGAACTCCAAGAGATCACTCAAAGGTTGTTAAAGAAATAAAAGATTTAGCAAAAAAAGCTGATACTATCTATATCGCGACGGATGAGGATCGTGAAGGTGAAGCTATTGGGTTTCATATCGCAACTGCTATTGGAAAGAATCCAAAGGATTTACCTCGTATTGTTTTTCATGAAATCACAAAGACAGCTATCAAACAGGCACTTGATAATCCTAGAAAATTAGATTTTTCAAGTATCAATGCACAACAAACAAGAAGACTACTTGATAGAATAGTGGGATATAAACTTTCTCCTCTTTTAGCCTCAAAAATCCAAAAGGGTTTAAGTGCTGGTCGTGTTCAGAGTTCCACTTTAAAAATCGTAGTTGATAGAGAGAAAGAGATAAGAGCTTTTAAGCCAGTTGAGTTTTGGTCACTTGATGCAATATTTGATAAAAATATAGAGTCAATCTTGACAAAATTTGATGGTGAGAAAATAGAAAAGATGACGATATCAAATGGTGATAGAGCAAAAGAGATACAAAAAAGACTCAAAGGTGAAGATTTTATAGTAGACTCAATCGAAAAGAAAGAGAGAAAAAGTAGTCCAAGTCCAGCTTTTATGACTTCTACTTTACAACAAACTGCTTCAAGTAGTTTAGGATTTTCTCCGAAGAAAACTATGATGGTTGCTCAAACTCTTTATGAGGGTGTTAAAACTCATAAAGGCACGATGGGTGTTATCACCTATATGAGAACAGACTCACTCAATGTTGCTAAAGAGGCAATTGAAGGGGCAAGAGAACAGATACTCAGTGCTTATGGCAAAGAGTACTTACCTGAAAGTCCAAAGTACTATAAATCAAAAGCAAAAGGAGCACAAGAGGCACACGAAGCTATCCGCCCTACTCTAATAGAGTTTACTCCAGCAATTGCGAAAGATTTTTTAAAACCAGATGAGCTTAAACTTTACTCTCTTATATATAACAGATTTTTAGCATCACAAATGAACAGTGCAAAGTTTGAATCTCAAAGTATCATTTTCAAAAGTCAAAGTGGAGAGTTCAAAGCAAGTGGTAGAAAACTTTTATTTGATGGTTTTTATAGAGCTTATGGTGTGAGTGATAAAGATAAATTACTTCCTGATTTGAAACTAAAACAAAAGATTGATTTGACAAAACTCGATGCAAATCAGCATTTTACAGAGCCTCCTTCTCGTTATAGCGAAGCAAGTTTGATTAAAAAGATAGAGAGTCTTGGAATCGGTAGACCTTCAACATATGCTCCTACTATATCTACACTTGTAGCAAGAACCTATATAACTATAGAAAAGAAACAACTCATACCAAGTGAAAATGCTTTTACTGTGACAGAGCTTTTAGAAAAACATTTTGCTGAGATAGTTGATAGTTCATTTACTTCAAATATGGAAGAAACTTTGGATCTCATAGCAGAAGATAAAGCTGACTGGCAAAAAGTTCTTAGTGATTTTTACGAACCATTTATGCAAAAAGTGGCTGATGGTAAAGAAAACATCAAAAGCCTCAAAGTCGTTACTCCAACAGGTGAAGATTGTCCTGAATGTGGTAGTCCACTTGTTAAAAGAAAGGGTCGTTTTGGGGAGTTCATAAGCTGTAGTACTTTTCCAAAGTGCAAGTACACGCAAAACCTAGGGAAAACAGTAAAAAAAGAACTTGTTACTCTGAGTGTCAAGTGTCCTGAATGTAATAGTCCTATTGTTGAGAGAATCTCAAGAAGAGGAAAGTTTTTTGGTTGTTCTGCTTATCCTAAATGTAAATTTATCTCAAATTATGAGCCAATAGATGAAAAATGTACCGAGTGTGGCGGTATGATGACAAGAAGAGAACTTAAAACAAAAATTGTGAAAGAGTGCATCAAGTGTAAGCACAAGATAGAAGATGCCAAGTAGTCCTATATATCTGTGTTCTATTTGTAATGTTTCAAGTGGAAGTTGCAATGAAGATTGTAAGTTTTGCACGCAAAGTATCAAACACAATGCAGATATAGAAAGATACTCATACAAAGAGATACCTGTCATATTAGAAGAAGCAAAACTACAAAGAAACAGGGGAGCAACTGGATTTTGTTTAGTTACTTCTGGAAAAGGTCTAAACAATACAAAAGTAAACTTTATCTGCAAAGCTGCAAAAACTATAAAAAAAGAGATTCCAGATTTTAACCTCATAGCTTGTAATGGAACAGCAACGCTTGAGCAATTAAAAACTCTCAAACAAGCAGGAATAAACTCTTATAACCATAACCTAGAAACTGCTGAAGATTACTACGATACAATCTGTACTTCACACTCTTGGCAAGAGAGGTTTGAAACTTGTCTTGCAGTCAATGAGGCTGGATTAAACTTGGTTAGTGGTGGTATTTTTGGTCTTGGAGAGAGTGATGCACAAAGAGTTTCATTTATCAATACTTTAAAAAGACTCAATCCAAAAACAGTTCCACTAAACTTTTTTCATCCAAATCCTGCACTTCCACTTAAAGCAGAACCTTTACATGTAGATGAAGCTTTAGAACTGATACGATGGGTAAGAAGTGAACTACCCAATGTAAAACTAATGGTAGCAGGTGGCAGAGAGATAACTTTTAAAGATAGGCAAAACGAAATCTTTACAGCTGGTGCAAATGCAATTGTTATAGGAAACTACCTTACAACAAAAGGAGAAGATCCCAATAAAGACAAGCAGATGATAGAATCTCTTGGTTTAAGATTAGCAAAAAATCATAGTGACTCCTAATGGCTGAAATCTCAATTCTTTTTTCAATCTCGGTGATACTGTTTTTCTCCCCTTTTTTATCAAGATATTTGAGAATTCCAACTCCTGCCATTGAAATCATACTTGGGACACTTGCCGCTTACTTTGGTTTTGTAGCTGATTATTATTTGTTTGAGCTTATAGCTCATGTTGGTTTTTTCTATCTTATGTTTATGGCAGGAACTGAAGTCGATTTAAAAATGTTTATCAATATAGATAAAAACCTTTTAAAAAAAGGTGTTCTATATCTGATATTTTTATATATCATATCAACTATTTCAGTTTTATACTTGGACTTAAATAAAATCCTCATTATTATCGTTCCAACACTTTCAGTAGGACTTATCTTGGCACTATACAAAGACTACGGTAAAAATGCAGATTGGTTAAATCTTTCTATGATTGTGGGGAGTATGGGTGAGTTAGTGAGTATTGCTCTTCTTACATTTACTGGTGCAGCACTTGAGTTTGGAATAGGGATTGAGCTTTATAAATCTGTTGCTTACCTTATAATTCTTTTAGGGGGCATTGTCGCACTTTTTAAAATTTTACATGTACTTTTTTGGTGGTATCCAGAGATAAAAACTTATCTTATGCCTCACCTTGATAAGGAAGAACAAGATTTAAGACTCTCTATGGCTCTGTTTTTTCTTATGATTGGACTTATGATGTGGTTACATATAGAAATCGCATTTGGAGCTTTTATCGCTGGTATATTTATAGCTACTTTTTTCGAACACAAAGAAGACTTACCTCACAAAATATCCTCTTTTGGGTTTGGATTTTTAGTTCCTATATTTTTTATCTATATTGGATCAACATTCAATATCTTAACGCTTGGAACGCCAGGGCTAGTGGCAACAGCTTTTCAAATAGTTACAGTTATGATTGTAGCTCGCATAATCTCTTCATTGGTTTTTGTAAAGGTACTCGGAGTGATAAACATGTTTAGATTTGCACTCTCCCAATCCATGCCTTTAACTCTTATGATAGCTGTTGCGACCATAGCATATGACTCACATAGTATAGGCAATCATCTTTACTCAGCAATGATTCTAGCAGCGCTCTTCGAAGTTATAATTGCTATGTTAAGTATTAAAATACTGGGCTTCTTTCATAATTATTATAAGTCTAAACTTAATCCTTGAATTAAAAAATATATATTTAAGCTAAAACTTAAGAACTAATGTTAAAAAAGTCATGTTTTTATAATAATATTATAGTAATATCACTATAATTGATAAAATTAAAAGAGGAGTTTTTATGCCAAATAAAACTGTTACTGTCATAGACAACAGAACTGGTGAAAAATATGATTTTCCAATCTTAGAACCAACAATAGGTCCTGATGTAGTCGACATATCTACTTTTTACCCAAATACAGGTATGTTTACTTTTGATAGAGGTTTTACTTCTACAGCAAACTGCCGTTCGAAAATCACCTTTATAGATGGTGGAAAAGGTAAGCTTATGTATCGTGGTTACGATATAGCATATCTTGCAACACAAAAAACTTTTTTAGATACCGTAATGCTTTTACTCAATGGTGATTTACCAGAAGAAAAAGATTTAAACAATTTCTGTGAAGAGATGAAAAAACGCTCTTTCATTCATGAAGGAATGATAAAACTTTTTGAAGCATTTCCAGACCGTGCACACCCTATGGCGATATTATCTTCAGCAGTTGCAGCACTTTCGACATTTTATTTTGACCATTTAGATATAGATACACCTGAAGAATATAGAGAAATGGCTCATAGAATTATCGCAAAAATTCCTACAATTGCGGCACTGTCATATAGACATTCTCAAGGTTTACCTATCATTTATCCTGATTTGAAAAAAGGTTTTACAGAAAACTTTTTATATATGTTACGAGGTTATCCTCATCATCATATAGATTTAAAACCTATAGAAATCAAAGCACTAGATACTATTTTTACACTTCATGCAGACCATGAGCAAAATGCATCTACAACAACAGTAAGAGTTGTAGCTTCTACTCATGCGCATCCTTATGCATGTATATCTTCAGGGATTGCTGCACTTTGGGGAAGAGCTCATGGTGGTGCAAATGAATCAGTTATCCGCCAACTTGAGATGATAGGCACAGTAGAAAATGTAGATAAATATATCGCTAAAGCAAAAGACCCTAACGATAGCTTTAGACTTATGGGTTTTGGACATCGTGTTTATAAAAACTTTGATCCTAGAGCAAAAATTTTGAAAGAAATTCAACAAGAGTTAGTAAATGAATTAGAACTTGATACAGGACTAATGGCAGTTGCTAAAAAAATTGAAGAGATTGCTCTTACTGATGAGTATTTTATAAAAAGAAATCTCTATCCAAATATCGACTTTTATTCGGGCATAATTTTGCAAGCTTTGAAAATTCCAAAAGACATGTTTGCTGTTATTTTTGTTATTGGTAGAACTCCTGGCTGGATTGCACAATGGATTGAACTCAAAGAACAAGATACTATCAAGATAGCTCGTCCTAGACAACTCTATCTTGGACCAACTGAAAGAACACCAGAGTATTAATACTCTTTTTACATGTAAAGGGAATCCTTTACATGTAAACTATCTTAAGCTTATTAAATAGCCATCTTCTGCTTTTTGTATATCATACAAATATTTTCCATCAAGTTCCACTGCAACTCTATAGTATCCAGCATGCTTTCCGATAGTTATAACCTTAAAAAACTTTGTTTTTAATTTATATACTTTAGTATAAAATGATAGTTCTTTTTTTAAATCTATTACAATCTTATTTGGATTTGTTACCATAAAATCTCTGATTTTCACATCATCAGTTTTTATAAATAAGTTTTTCCCCTCTATACTCAGCAATAAGGCATCTTTAAAATTTATCTCTGTTTTTTTCTTTGGTTCTACTTTTTGTGCCATTTCTAAAGGTAACGCCATATTTTCATCAATTTCATTGACTTTTTTGAGTACCAGCTCATCATGCCAATCGATTTTTTTGTCGATTTTTACACTTTTAGTTTCTATTGAACCATCTATATTTTGAAAACTTAGCTCTACTTTTTTCAAAATTCTAGCACTACTTGGAAGCTTTACTTTTGCATTTGTAAAGTTTTCTCTTGTGTCTTTTTTATAAATAGCTTTTCCTGTCATCTCAGTTCCGTTGATAGCTTCAAATGGATTTTCTCTTGCCATTAGTGTCATAGTTGTTAAAAATAAAACTATAAAAATAAAAATTTTTCTCACTACTGTCCTTTACTGTCAGGGTCTAAATCTTTTAGTTCAAAATACTCTTTTTGTAAAATTGCGTTTTCATTTTTCAAAGATTCTACTCGTTTTTCAAGTGATGATTCAACAGTCTGAAGATTTAGTAGTACATCTAATGAACTTTTTCCAAAAAGCATCTCACCAACATAAATACCAAAAATAACCACTACAACTACAAGAGAAAAAATTTTAAAATAAAAAGAGAGCTCTTTGGGCTCTCTTTTTTCTGTAACATCTTTAAACTCTTCTAGTATCTCACTCATTATTTAAAAAGCTTTTTCCCCAAGAACTCACTTCCTGTAAGTTCTTTTTCGATTTGTAAAAGTCTATTGTATTTAGCTGTTCTTTCTCCTCTTGCAGTTGAACCTGTTTTAATTTCACCACAGTTTAAAGCAACTGCAAAATCAGCGATAAAAGCATCTTCACTTTCACC
>Ga0193951_1000501_pt1 | contig 17818 bp, 14 predicted proteins | sample BB_2_MG_FD_140370 | JGI IMG/M metagenome (GOLD analysis project Ga0193951, IMG submission 140370) | Microbial mat bacterial communities from the Broadkill River, Lewes, Delaware, United States - BB_2_MG | ecosystem: Environmental > Aquatic > Freshwater > River > Microbial mats | place: USA... | reverse complement strand
TTCTTCAAATAAAGCTGCACTTTGTAGAGATTTTTTTACGATTTTATCTAACTCAGACTTGTCTTTTATACCTTGGCATCTTGGACCATAAGCAACATTATCATATATACTCATTGGGAATGGATTCGGTTTTTGGAAAACCATACCAACTTTTGTTCTTAGTTCTATAACATTAAATGCTTGGTTATGAATATCTTTTTTTGAATACTCAATTAAACCCTCAATTTTACAATTATCTATTAAATCGTTCATGCGATTCAAACATCTTAAAAACGTTGATTTACCACATCCACTAGGACCGATTAAAGCAGTTACTTTGTTTTCTTCAACATTAAGTGATACTGATTTTAATGCTTGGAAATCCCCGTAGTAAAGGTCTAAATTTTCTATCTTGAATATGTTTTTCATATATTTTCACTCCTTAATATAACTTCTTTACAAATCTTTTTGATATGAGCTTCACAGTAATATTTAATGCTAATACTATTATTAGTATAATAATCGCAATTGTACTTGCTAATTCAATATTTGCAGGTTCATCTTTCATTAAAGACCATATGTGAACACTTAGTGTTGTTGATCTCCCAAAAATAGTAATATCATCTTTTATAGCTGTACCAATCGCAAATATTAATGCCGCAGATTCACCTATTATTCGACCAATTGCTAATAGTGTAGCAGTTAATATCCCTGGTAGTGCACTTGGTAACACAATTTTGAAAGTTGTCTGTGTATGGTTTGCCCCTAAAGCTAATGAAGCAGATCTAAGGTTGTCTGGTACTATTTTCAATGATTCCTCAGTACTTCTTATAATAACTGGTAATAGTATTACAGCTAAAGTTAAAGATCCAGAGATTAGATTAGCACTGTTTGCCTGAGTTAGTTTAACAGTTAAAGGGACGAATACAGCAAGACCCATGAGCCCATAGATAATTGAAGGAACACCTGTTAACGTTTCTATTAAACTTCTAATCATGTTAGTAATTTTGTTTTTCTTTGCAAACTCGTTTAAATAGATGGCAGTGAAAACACCCATTGGTAATGCTAGCATTAATGTTAAACCAATTATATATAATGTAGTAATCAACGAACCTCTAATTCCACCACCAAGTGAAGTATATACCACTTCTCGAACACTACTTGCAGAATCCAAATCATTTATCATCAACTCAGCACCTAATCTAGTTAAAGATGTTGCCTTATCATGATAGGATATTTTTGATACTAAATTCCCGACTTTGATTTCAATCAAACTATTATCATCTTCATTATTTTTATCAATCATATCATTGAAGGGAGATTTTTCATCAATATAAGAAATAACTATTATTTCGTTCCCTTCCCTGTCTTTTTCATTCGCTAATGCAATTCCCCATCTTATGGAGTAAAACTCGTCATCTCCAAGATTTTGGGGCTTTGGAGCTGTTAAAAAAGTGATATTGTCATTGAATGTTCCATTGTAATACTTTTCATGATAATCATTTGTAATTAATCCAAAATCAAGGAGGTTAATCCCTTTCGTAAAAACAAAAATAAAAATCATTGATAAAGTACCAACAGATACAAAAGCAGCAAGGTAAGTTAAGCATTGATAGAAAACATCTTTTATCTTTCTTTTATTTAACATCAACATTACCTACTTTCTTTTTCACGAAGTTTAGGATTAGGTTCGTTAATAGAATTACAACCATTAACACAATTCCAACACTGAACCTGATATCATAATCTAATCCTGTTGTTTCTTTTAAGCCATCTAACATCGTTGATGTCAAAGTACTAGTTATATCAAACACACCAAATGATGGACCACTTTTAGCATTACCTGCAACTAAACTTACTGCAGTAGCTTCACCTAAAGCTCTTCCTATTCCGAGAATAGCAGAGGCAAAAATTCCTGACTTAGCACTTGCTAAAACAACTTTAAAATTTGTTTGGGTTTTTGTAGCACCCAGAGCTAAAGATCCTAACTCTATGTCCTTACTTACACTTCTTATTGAAACTTCACTTATTGCTGTTATTGTAGGTATTGACATTAATGAAAGCACTAAAACAGTTGCAATAACACTGTTTCCTCCTTTAGATTGAATTCCTAAAAAGTCAGCAAAATTATAAACAAATACTAGAATTACACCACTACCAAACAAACCATAAACAATTGATGGTATAGCTGCTAAAAGTTCTATTACTGTTCTTAATACTTCTGATAATTGCTTTGGAGCAATTTTAGCTATAAACAGTGCAGTTAAAACACCAATAGGTAAAGAAACTAGCAATGACAATAACGCAATATACAAAGTGTTCAAGATAATAAATCCTACACTATATAAGTTTGAAGAAAAAGCCTGTCCTTCAAGCCAAACTTTTCCTGTTAAAAAGCTAAATATATCAACTTTACCAAGCCCATTATTATTTGTTAAAAAAGGTATAACCCCTTTTACTGAGATAAAGACAATTATGATTATAATAAATGATGCAGATATAAATGCAGACACTCCAAATAATCCTCTAAACAACAAGTCTATTTTTTCTTTCTTTGATTTTCTATTATACTCGTTTAAATGATTAGCTAAATTTTTCATTTAAAAACTCCTAACATACAAAAAACCCTAACGGGTCTTTTGATCTATTTTATTACTTCTGTCCATGTGCTATATGTTCCGTCATATATTTTCTTCAATTCTTCTGGTGTTACATTTACTAAAGCGTTGTCTTTATGTACTATTGCTACAATTGCATCCCATGCGAGTTGCCCTTGAGTCCCTACTGTCCCAAGTTCTGAATCTTTAAAATCTCTTGAAGCAAACCCTACATCTTTTGCATTGTCTCCATCTTTTTCACTACCTTGAGTTCTTTTATACCCATCACTTGATCCAGTGTGATCGTGTTCAGCAATAAAATTTCCACATTTTGGAGAAAAAGAAGCAGATAGAGCTTTAGCTATTTTTTCAATTGAATCTGAACCACCAAATTTTATTACAATATTTGAATTATCACTAGAGCAAACACTATAGTTCGATTTTATATCATCCCAATTTTGACTTGTCGATAGCGGTATAGCTCCTTTGTCATTTATGATGTCTGAACCATCATTAGTTTCTAAAAATGCAATGAATGCTTTAACTATTTCCTCTTTATTTGTACTATCATAATCTCCATTAGTTCTAACAATATAGTTGAATGGTCTTTTCAAAGCATATGTATTATTTACAACATTCGTTATTGTAGGAGCAACATTATTAAACTTTAATCCTTTAACATTTTCGTTTAAACTTGCTAATGATATAAAACCTATCCCATACTCATCTGTGTTTAAAGCAGTAAGTATTCCTGTATTATCTTTTGTTACAAACCCAGCAACTAAAAGCGAATTGTTTTCAGCTGCTTCGCTAAAACCTATACCACTCATAAATCCAGCACGAGTCCCACTAGATGTGTCTCTTGTATAAACAGTAATTGTTTTTGATACATCGAATTCATTAGAATTAGTTTCATTTCCGCAAGCAGAAAGTCCTATTATTGAAATTAGTGACATTGCTAAAATTAATATTTTTCTCATTGTTTTCTCCTTAGTTTTATTTGAACTACAACAATATTATACAAATTGAAGATTTTAAGAATATTATATAAATGTTAAAATATTGTAAAAAAGTATTGTATTTGTATTAAAAAAAACGAGGATTTCTCCTCGTTTTTAAATTAGTATATATCCTATCCCTCTAACAGTTCTTAATACTTCTGCTTGAGGATCTAGTTTTTCTCTAAGTTTGAATATATGAACATCAACTACCCTTGAGTCACCATCATAGCTGAACCCCCATAATTTATTTAACAATTGATCTCTAGATAATGCTCTACCTTTGTTAATAACCAAATAAACAAGTAGTTCAAATTCTTTCAATGTTAAATCAACTTTTTCTAGACCTTTAAATACTTGATAACTACTTTGTACTATTTTTATATCATTATAATATAAAGTGTCATCGTTCTTACTTACACCTTTTCTTCTTAGTCCTGCTTTAATTCTAGCAGCAAGTTCTCTCGGGGAAAAAGGTTTTGTAACGTAATCATCAGCTCCAATTTCGAATCCTTTGATTTTATTATATTCGTCATCCATTGCAGTTAACATTATAATATATGCTTCGTTTCCTTCTTGTCTTAGTTTTTTACAGATATCTAGTCCATTCATGTTTGGAAGCATAATATCAAGTAAAATAACATCATATAAAGTAGTTGAAGCTTTTTTGTAACCTTCAAAACCATCCAATGCACTATCAATTTCATAATTAAGTTGTTTTAAATCATACTCAATCATTTTTTGAATTGAAAGCTCATCTTCGATAATTAAAATTCTCGCCATAATTATCACTCCTAAACTCATATTAACATAATAAATATGATAACGTTACATTTTAATATAAACTTTACAAATGTTAATAAAAACTTAAAGATTACTCATCAAGGTGTTTTTGATACTCGATAAAATCCTCGTTATAATAACTATCTTGGATAATGTTAATAGCTATATTATTACAATGATCACCGATTCTTTCAATATTAGATAAAATATCTACGTATACTCCATCTGCATCATGAGCTAGATTTTTATTTAATCTCATTATATGTCTTTTTCGATACTTTAAAACTAATTTATCAATTAAATCCTCTTGCTCAAATACCTCTTTAGCTAGTTCTTTATCATATTTTTCAAAAGCCTCAACAGTTGTCTTTAATGTTTCAGCGACAACTCCATATAGCTTAGTTAAATCTTCTCTTGCTTCAACGCTTAAAGCTGTTTTATTCTCATATCTCATTTCAAAGAATTCAAATAGGTTAGTACAATGATCACCAATTCTTTCAAAATCTCTTATTGTATCAACATATGAAGCTTGTAAATGAGAAGATGTTTCATCAAGACCTGCTTGAGCTATTTTTACAAGATAATCATGAACTTTTTTATCTATAGTATCTAGCATTTCTTCCATTTGAATACCATTTTCAAACTCTTTTTTATTATTTTCAAAAGAATACTTATTTACACTCTCAAACATTTGATATGTTAATTTACCCATATTATTTACAACAAGTTTTGAACTTTCTAAAGCTAAAATAGGTGACTCATCAATTAAATTATCCTGTAATTGATCTACATCAACTGCAATAACACTGTCATCTCCAGGAATAATTTTTGAAACAAACCAAACTAATTGCTTAATGAACCAGAACATGATAAATGTATTAACTATATTAAAGGTAACATGGGCAAAACTTATTGTAAATCTTAAGTTTTCTGGATTACTTACATCTAAGAAGGTGCTCTCCAGTTGGCCAATGAACCATGTATAAGGTACTAATAATGCTAAGAAGAAAAGACTACCTACAAGATTAAATACTACATGCGCTGCTGCAGTTCTTTTCGCAGCTATAGTTCCACCAATTGCTGCAATAACAGCAGTTACTGTTGTCCCTATATTGTTACCAAATAGAATAGCAATTGCTCCACTTAAAGGAATTGCTCCTGTTGTATAAAGTTCTTGTAAAACTCCGATTGTTGCACTACTTGATTGAATTATAGCTGTAGTTAATGCCCCAACTGCTACTCCTAATACAGGAAAATCGCTCATTGATAACAATAATTCTTTAAATTCATTTAACTCAGCTAAAACTTTTAATGAAGACCCCATTAATGTTAATCCATAGAACAGCATCCCGAATCCAAGTAATACTTGTCCAAACTGTTTCATTTTTTTACTACTCATAAAGAAAACAAAGAAACTACCTGCTGCCATAATTGGTAAAGCATACTCTTTGATTGGTAATCCAAGTAAAACTGATGTTACTGTTGTCCCAATATTGGCACCTAAAATAACACCAACGGCTTGTGGTAAAGTCATTAATCCAGCTCTTACTAGACCTACAGTTAGTGCTGTTGTCCCACTTGATGATTGTATTAAACCTGTGATAATTATCCCTACAAATATACCTTTTAAAGGTGTGTTCGTTGTTTTTTCAATAATAACTTTAAGTTTATTACCCGCTAAAGCTTTTAACGAATCTCCCATCAAATTTATCCCATATAAGAAAATCCCTAGTCCCCCAAGTATAAAAAATACTGTTTCCTGCCAATTAATTGAATCTAAAGTGACTGCTAACATATAATTTCCTCCGTAATCAAATTTCAATAAAAATATAACACATTTTTAACACAAAAGAAACAACTTAACACAAACTTAACAATTCAAAATAAAAAACAAGATTAATTATCTTGTTTTTGTTTTTCCTTATATTCTTTAACTAATTTATCTGCTTCAATTAGTAATTTCTCAGCAACATCCCAAGTTCCTAAATTAGCTCCACTAGCCATTGCATGTCCACCACCATTAAACTCATTAGCAAGTAAATTTATTGCTGGACCTTTTGATCTTATACGAGCTCTTACAATACTTTCTTCATACTCAGCCATTAGAATCCAAACTGGACAGTCATTAAAATATCCAAGTTCATTTACTAAACTAGTTGCTTCTTCTAAAGAAACACCAAACTGTTCTAAAGTTTCATTCTCTACTTTAAAGTACGCTACCCCATTTTCAGTTTTGCTGTAATTTTGTAAAAAGTATCCTTTGAATCTAGTTAGTTCTTCAGTTCTAGTATCTAAGTATGCATATACTTCAGAAGCTACCAGACCATAGTCATATAGTTTAGCTACATTTCTGAATGTATCACCATCAACACCAGAATACTTAAATCTACCTGTATCTGTTAATGTTCCAAAGAATAAAGCTCTAGCTCCATCTTTTGACATTTTCAACTCATCTTCAAATAATAGAAATAAATCTAAAATTATTAATGTTGCTGCGGGTCTTGAAGTATCAACATAATCAATATCTCCAAACTCATCAACTTTTATATGGTGATCAATTTTTATAACCATATCTGCGTCAACAAATCTTTTATCTGCAACTCTGTCACGATTAGCAGTATCTAAGACTATAGATAAAGCTCCTTTATGTGTTTCATCTGTAATTACATCAGGTGTCCCATTAAAACTTACAAAATCTGAGGTTTCAGCTGCTACATAAACTTCCTTCTCAGGCCATGTTGTTTTGATAATGTCTTTCAACCCATAAGCACTACCTGTACAATCACCATCAGGTCTTTCGTGAGTGTGGATTACTATTTTATTTCTTGATTTTATTTCATCAAATATTTCTTTTAATACTATTTTATTCATAAATTCTCCTAATCTAAAAGACTATCTAAATCCTTTAGTACTTTGTCAGTGTCAGCCCAATTAGCAAGTGTACATCCACATGCTAGTTTGTGTCCTCCACCACCGTATTTTTTTGCTATTTCAACGACTGAAATAGTTTTACTTCTAATCTCTGTTTGGATGTACCCATCATCATCAAGTGTGAAGTTTACCCAAATAGGTACACCTTTAATCCCTGACATTTGGTTAACCATCCCTCTAGAAATAGTAAAAGTAGAAACCCCAAATTGTTCCTTAATAGCATCGTCATTTTTCATATAAGCTACTTTATTCTTAGTTGTTTTAAAATTATTAATAAAATGTCCCTTTAATTTTTTAAAATTTAAAGATTCCACATACAGATTATCATAAATATATTGCATACTAGCCCCTTTTTCCATTAGGTATGCCGCATTTCTTAAAGTTTTTGCAGAAGTACTTGGGTATAAGAATCTACCGCTGTCCGTAATTATCCCCCCAAGTAAAGCAGTTGCTGCATTCTTAGAAACATCAAAATTATTAACCTCAGCCATATCGGCTATGATTTGTGCACATGAAATAAAACTACTATCAATATACTCTAAATCACCAAAATCACTTGAGTTTAAATGGTGATCAATAATCATTATATAACTTCCAAGCTTATATCTATCATCACTTACTAAATAAGAAACTGCAACATCAGTAACAATAACTAATGCATCTTTATATTTATCTTCATCAATTATATCCATACTACCTAAAAAGGTAAAATCGTTCATATCTCCAACTGCATAGACTTCTTTATCTCTAAAGTTATCCTTAATAATTTCACGTAAACCCAATTGAGATCCAAGAGCATCTAAATCCGGATTTTTATGTCGATGAATTATGATTTTATCATACTTCTTAATCGTGTCAATTATTTGTTTATACATCGGCAATCTTCCTTTCAAAATAACATTACATTATATCATAATTTAACAATGAAAACCATAAAAAATTAATACAAAAGGTGTGTTTTTTAAACAGCCTTTTATAATACATTATATTTATATCAATTTAAAACAATATACTTATAAATATTTAAAACAGTATTAAAGAATAAGTTTGGTAATCTTCACAAATATAAATAAAAAAACCTCCATGCTGGGCACGGAGGTTTTAATATCATTTTTTAGTAACTTTAAAAATTATTTATTATGCAACAGGTAAGTCACATACATGTGAACCAATGTTACCAACTGTGTTTTGAGCAGATGAAGTCCATTCACTAATTGTGTAAACTGTATTACCGTAAACTATAGAAGAGTTTCTAACTAAAGTAACATCTTTAGCATAATCATCTCCACCAGCTTCAGCAAGAACTCCAATTAAATCGATAATTGCTCCGTCTTTTTCTAGTACCAATGCATCATCACCATTGAAGTAAGCTACAGTAGAAGTAGCATCACTATTATCAATGATTTGTTGTAAATCTGCACTTGAATTTGAAATAACAAATACTTCACCAGGAGCTAGAGTAGCACCTTCATCGAATGTATAAGAACCATATTTCCCAACACCATAGTATTCTTTAACTTCATATAAAGTTAAATCTACCACTTGATCAGTAGGGTTATATATTTCAATAGCTTTATTACTTGATCCACCTTCAATATATTCACTGAAGAATAATTCAGGTACATAAGCTTTTACTGTAACTGTTTTTGAATAGTTGTAATCTACTGAATTAACTGTAACTACAAGAGAAACTAATACATCAACATCTGGTTGATTTAATGCAGGTCTTACTACAGTACCATCAGCAGCAATAACTGGTAAGTTATCTGTAGTCCAAACAGCAGTACCTGTATAAGTACCATGAGTAGTTGCAAGTGTCAAGTTTCCGTAAGCAGCGTCAGGTAACATTGCAACACCGAAGAATGTATCAGCAACTTGTTGATCAGTTGGAGTAGGTAAAGTAACTGCAACAACTCTAACATTATCATAATCCATATCATAAACTACAAATTCAACACCAGTTAATACATTACCAGCAGTTAAGAATTGAGCATAAGGACCATAAACAGTATGATTTAATTTAAACATTGCTCCATCAGTTACACCTTGGAAGTATGCATAAACACCATCAGCAGAAACAAATGTTAAATCAGCAACAAATTTTTGACCTTCTAAATCTGCATATCCAGCAGCGATAACTGCAGGGTCTGTTTCAGGGTTAACAACAACTACGTTTGCGCCATCATTATCTGAAATAATTGTTACATTTTTAATGTATCTTGTGTCATCTCCCCAAGTATCCATAGTGTCTAAATCACCTTGAAGAACCACTTCGTCTCCAACTTCTACATCTGTAAAAGTTCCTAAATCAACGAATAATGCAGTTCCAGTAGAATCTTGAATAAAGAATCCGTCCCAACCATTAGGATCGTCTTGGATTGCAACTACAACACCAACAACTTTAGTAGTAACGCCATCAGCTAATAAGATAGCATCACTTACTGTAGCAGGAGTTGAAGCATTTAATTCAGAAACAACTGTAACATCAACTGTATAAGTTTTAGTAACAGCACCAACAACAACTGTAGCAGTTAAAGTAGCAGTTTTGTCATCAGTAGCATGTTGCATAACCATACCAGCATCTGTAATTACTGCTGTATCAGAAGATGCCCAAGTAATTGTAGCAAAACTTCCCATTGTTGTAATAAGTTCTAAATCACCAGGTTCAGTAACATTTGTTGCTACTTCACCAATAATATAATTTCCAATAATATCTGCATTGGCAGTTTCATCACCTGTCATTGCAGTTAAATCATTTACATCACTTATAATTACTTGCCATTGTCCATCTCCACTATGGTATGAATAAACATTAGCAGTAACTGTTACATCTTTTCCAATAAATTCTTTTAGTACTGTTTGAGCAAACGCGTCTGATCTAAAGTAAACCATAACATCATTATCATTTGCATCACTAATGATTACATTGTTATAAGAACCAAATAAACCAACTGTACCTGTGAATGTAATTAATTGTCCATACATATCAGTTGTTGCAGCAACTTCTGCAAATAAGTTTGCAATTGTAATATCTGTTGCAACAGGTAAAGTATTGTCTGAACTTTCAACGTTTGTAAAAGCTACATCAGAAATTTGAGGAACACTATAATTAGTGCTTCTATAACCTATAACTGTAACTTCATCACCAATTTGAATATCTTCAGGGAATGATCCTAAATAAACTTGAACGTCATCTGTTCCGTCATTCAAGAAATAACCTTTACCAAAGATACCAGTAACAGTAGCTAAAACTTTAACGAAATCACCATCGTCAGCAGCATTTACTTCTGCAACTGTGTTAGTAGTGATAGCAGCTAAATCAACAACTGTAACATCAAATGAAACTGTTGCACTTGCATCACCTTTAGTAATTGTTGCAGTTAATGTAGCACTTAAATCTTGTCCGTTTACACCATGAACTGTTCCGTCTGTTTCAACGATTTCAGCATCACTTGTAGCCCAAGAAATTGATAAACCATCAACACCTTCAATTGAAGTGAATAAGTCTAAGTTTCCTGTTACAAAATCAACACTCCCAATACTTAATCCGTCTTTATAAGCTGCAACGATTTGTGCATCTGTATAAGCAGTAAGTTCAGTAACGTCAGCAGCAACACCTAAGAAGATTGCTTCTTCTTTAGTATAATGAACTAATTCTAAAGTAACCATTTTGTCTTTGAATGTAGCTAACTCTTCTGTATGTTTATAATATAATTTTACTTTTGATCCAGCAGCATCAGTAATATACATATCTGTATAATCACCAGATACAACTTCTTCAACTAACCCAGATACAACTACTTTTGTACCAAAATCAACTGAATTATTAGCAATAGTTCCCACACTTCCACTAATTACAGCAGGAACTGCAATTGTTTCTGTAGCTGCTTTAATTGTAACTACACTAATTTGTGGAGCTCCATGATAAGTAGCTTTTGTACCAATAATATTTACTACGTCACCTTCAGTAAAGTCTGCTTTATAATCAGGCCCAAATACAAATATTGAATTTGATCCATCACTAATAAAGAAACCATAGAATGAATGAGAGTAAACAACACCAGTAACATCAAATGTATCATCATCAGATAAACCATAGATTTCAGATACAGTTTTAACAGGTGGCGGAGCCACTGTCATAGCCATTACTCTTACCTCAATATCTTTAGTTATAGTTGTTCCATCTAAAGTAATTGATGCAGTTAATGTAACTGTAGCGTTACTTTCACCAAATGCTGGTCTTGTTACTACACCGTCATTTGATATAACGTCTGTATTACTTGACGTCCATGTAACTGTCGTATCATGCGTACTAGCTAGTACTAAATCTAAATCAGCAACAACTTCGTCACGACCAGAAATATTAATAACAGCTAACGCTTCGTTGATTTTTTCTGTAGCAGTTAATCCACCATCGTCTTTTTTACAAGCAGATAGAGAGAAAACAGCTAAGAACAATAAAGCAAATGTTAAAATCTTTTTCATAATTTCCTCCTCTTAAATTTTAAATGTATATATACATTTTTTTTGCTGTTAATCAGCAATTTCGACCGAATCTAGCGATCCTAACATAAGTTGATAATTTTGGTAGTATAACGCTAGTGGCCCTTTAATGTTTAATACGTTGTCAACAGTGAATAGTGCTTTTGCAGCATCTATATCAATGTTTTGTGATTCATTTCTTAATGCAATAGTATTACCACTTGCATCTTCAAAATTTACTGTGAAGCGATTTGAATCTTCACTGAAATTAACAGATTTAACTGTTAAATCATTAATTTGTAATAATGACCCTAGATTAATCTTAGCAATTTCAGCAATTGTTTTTAAAACAGGAGTTACTTCATTATCTCTAGAAATTGTTTTTACATTTCTTGCTCTGTAGTTACTTAGTTGAAGTTGTCCTGTTTCTTTATCAGGAAAATATGTAGCAGTTAAAGCTTCAATTCGTACATAATCTCCAACTTTCAAATACATTTCTTCATAACCAGTGTAAAGGAATACACCATATTCACCATTTTGAATATAAACGTCTCCTGAAATCATTGCAGTAATTAACCCCTCAACTACAACTTTTCTTTGATAATAATCATCAGCATTTTTAACTAATTCTTCAATAGTAATTTGCACACCATCAACTGAATAATCAAAGTCAGGATCTGTTTCTCCCCAAACACGTTTTTTAGTTTTTTGAGCGTATAACTCAGCTTGATATAAGTAAGATTCATATTTCCCTGTGATAGAAGCCTTTGATGAACTATATGCTTGCTCAACTAATTCTAAATTTAATAATCTTCCGTCATACCATACCCATGCTAAATATCTTTCATTACCATCCATACGGTCTCCATCAGACTCTAATACTATTTCGTTTGCATTTGTTAATTTATCACAAGTGAAGTCACTTGCAGCTTTACCCCATGCGTCAAAACGGTATGTTGATTCAGGAGTGTCGATTCCAAGGAAGCGAACAGCAAAAGAATTACTTCCAGATCTAAAAGTTGCAGTATCTCCATCTGTACATTTTACTAATTCTACTTCACCCACTCCATTTGAAATAAATTCTTTATTTTCATAGCTAGATTCTAGACTTAACATATCTGTTAAATCTGTATTCAACTCATAAATCGGATCAATTTTAGGTTCATCTTTTTTACAACTTGCTAAAACTACTACCGAAAATAAAATTAATGCTATTAGGGTGATTTTTTTCATTTTTATCTATCCTTACCAAGTTAATTGATCAATCATAGCTTGAACAGCTTGATCAACAGTTTTTGTTTCTAAATAAATTGCAACTAATGCAATTTCAGCTTGTCTTCTTGCAGAAGCAGAAGATGTTCTTAAAGCGAATGCAGGATCATATTGGAAATATGATGTTTGAGTTAATGCAGCGTTAATTGCAGCACTTGCATTTGCTTGATATTCTTCTGGGTTATTTAAGAACGCTTGATAATCATCTGAATTAATTGCTGATGTTCTTACAGGTAAATAACCAGTTTCCATAGACCAAGCTACAGTATTTTCCACGTTAGTTAAATGTTTAATTAATAGCCAAGCAGCTAATCTTTCAGCATCTGTACTATCTGATAATATAGCGATATTAGGTCCTTGTTGTGTTGCAGAATTGATTCCATCTTCTAATTGAGGAACAGGAGCAAATCCTACTTCAAATACACCTTGTAAATAATCATTAGGATAATCTGACTCATCAATTTCTTTCTGGCTAGGTATATTATATTTAACACCTGCAGTAGAACCAACACTCATACATGTCCAAGCTTTTTTGAATGGCACTGAACCGTAATCTTCACCTTCCCATGCAGAAGGTAAAACAACTGTTTTGTCTTGGAATAAACCTAAGAAATAATTTAAACCTAGTTTAGTATTTGCATTATTTACTAAAATATTTCCATCAATATCAGTATATCCACCATCATATTGACGAGTAATATTAATGAATAAGTTAGCTGGTGAATCATAATTAATTAAGAATTCACATTGATTTTCACCATTTCCTACAACTGTATCAGCAATAGTTTCTAACTCAGCATATGTTAATGCTCTATCACTTGGAATAGTAATATTATTAGCATCCATAACTGTTTTGTTATAAACTAAGAATTCAGTTGATTTTGAATATGGTAACGAATACATTAAACCATCAGCATATTGTCTATTTTCTTCAACATATGCAGGTATAAAGTCAGATAAATCAATTCCCCATGTTTCATGTGTAATAAATTTATCTAGAGGAACTACAGCGTTACCTAACATGTATTCTGCAACATGATCTGGATAACCTACTAACATCGTAGGAGCGTTTCCAGCAGGAATAGCTAATGTAGTTTTATCTTTTAATCCATCATAGCTTTCTTGTGAAATTGCTTCAACCTTTATATTTGGATAAAGTAATTCGAAAGCAGCTATTTGAGCATCTAATAATTCACCTTTAGATTGCCCATAAGTATGCCAAAATGTAATATTAATTGTTTCATCAGGTAAAGTATCAAGTACATTTACTTCATTTGAATTAGAACTTCCGCCACCACAAGCAGCAAGAGTCATAACTGCTAGAATAGATAAAGCAGCTAAAAATAATTTTTTCATTCTTTTTCCTCCTTATATTTTTTAACCTTTAATTCCACTTCTAGATACACCACGCATAATGTATTTCTTAAGTAGTAAGAATACAATTAATAGTGGTAATGTAACGATTAATGTTGCAGCCATTTGTTCCTCGAATATAGGTCTTCCTAGTTCATCAACATGTGCAGCTCCACGTAAACCGTTTGTTACTAATCTGAAAATTTCCTTATTTGCCACTAAACGAGGCCAAATATAAGCATTCCATGTTCCCATTGCGTTTAAAATTGTAATAGTAATAATTGTCGGTTTAGCAATTGGTACCATGATTTTTAGTAAATATTTAAAATCTGTTGTCCCATCAACCTTAGCAGCATAATATAGTTCATTAGGTATTTGCTTAAATGATTGACGTAAGAAGAACATGTAGAACACACTTGTCATGAATGGTAATGTTAATGCAATGATTGACATTCCCCAAGTTTGATTTGCAAGTAGTGAGTAACCACCATCTACAAACAGCCCTGATAAAGGAATTCTAGAAATTGTCATGTAGTTTGTAATTACATACATCTCTCCAGGAATCATCATTGTTGCTAACATAAACATAAATAATGTATCTCTACCTTTAAATTCTAATCTTGCAAACGCAAATGCAGCTAGAACTGTAGTGATTATTGTCCCAATTGTTGCGAATATTGCTACAACAACTGTATTTAACATAAATCTGAAATAAGGTACAGCAGTTATTGCATCTTTAAAGTTTGATAATTCCCACTCATTAGGCCATAACCATAAAATTGGTGGTTTAGCAATAATTGCTTCTGCTGATTTTAAAGAAGTTAATACCATCCAGTAAAATGGTAAAATAACAAATAATCCAAATCCAATTAAGAATGCGTAAACAAGGATTTTAGCCATTAATTCTTTATTTCTGTAACTCTTGTTGTTACTATTAACGTTTTCCATCTTTACACCTCCTAATAATGAACTCTCTTCTTACTTACCCACATGTTTATCAATGTAAACATGAATGTAAATAAGAATAATACGATAGCAGCAGATGCTGCCACGCTGTATGCACCAATTGTACCTTTTTCTAATGCGTCATAAATTAACCCAACAAATGTAATAAATGCGTTTGCGTTACCTTCAGGACCTAAACTAGCTCCGAACATACCAACAATTGTTGAATAAGCTTTAGCCGCACCAATGAAAGAAGTAATTGTGATGTAAGCAATCATTGGTGATAAAAGAGGTACAGTAATTTTACTGAATACTCTCCCTCTAGGAGTTGCATCTATTTTAGCAGCATCATAATATTGTTTATCAATACTTTGAAGACCACTTAAGAATACTAAAATTTTGAATGCTAATCCTCCCCATACTGTATAGATTAATAATGCTGTCATTCCAGCTTCCCATGATGCTCCAGGACCTACCCAAGTAATTGGGTTTACTCCAAACCATCCTAAGAACATGTTTACTAATCCATAATCACTATGGAAGATAAAAGCAAATGTCATACCAATAGCGATACTATTTGTTACATATGGTAAAAAGAATACTGTTTGTAAAAAACCTTGGAATCTTTTTATTGAATTTAATGCAACTGATATTACTAAAGCTGTAATAATTGATGCCGGTACTGAAACAAGCATAATAACAGCTGTATTTTTTACTGCTTGTCCAAAATCAGGACTTTTGAAAACTCTTGAGAAGTTATCAAATAATACAAATGCATAACCGTCCATACCATGAGTTGAACGAGTTATTGAGTTGAAGTCTTTAACAAATGCTAAGAAGAATGCATTGAATAATGGGTAAAAAGTGAATAACCCCAATAAAAGTAGAGCTGGAGCTAAGTATAGCCAAGCCTTTAGGTTATTTTTTGACTCTATCATTTTACCAGATCCCCAGTATCCTTATTAAATACATAAAGCTTATCTGGTTTGATGTCGAAACTTACGTTGTCTCCAGGTTTAATTCTATGGCTTGAGTCTACAATTGCTCTAAATGTCTTAGCTTCGTCATTTGGATCTTTAATTATAAGTGCTGTATCTCTCCCAATTGTTTCAACCATGTAGATTGGTAAAGTTAATTTACTTTTTTCTACAACGTTAAATCCTTCAGGTCTAATTCCAATAAGAACTTCTTGGCTTGTTTTTTCTTTCACTTTGCCAATATTGTGCCCTGCTAACATTATTTTACCGTCTTCTAATTTTCCAGTAAAAGTGTTAATTGGTGGAGTTCCTAAGAATTTTGCTACAAATAGATTATTTGGTTGATCATATACATCTTGTGGAACACCTACTTGTTGTTTAATACCAGCTTCCATTAATACGATTTCATCACTAATACTCATTGCTTCTTCTTGGTCATGAGTTACGAATATAGTAGTGATTCCAGTTTCTCTTTGAATTCTTTTAATTTCTTCACGTGTTTGTAATCTTAATCTTGCATCTAAATTTGATAATGGTTCATCTAATAAAAGAACTCTAGGTTTTTTAACAAGTGCTCTTGCGATTGCAACACGTTGTTGTTGTCCACCACTTAATTCTTTAGGTTTACGGTTCATTAATTCACCAATACCTACTAGATCAGCCATTTCTTGTGCTCTTTCTAACGCTTCCGCTTTAGGAACTTTAATGTTTTCTAACGGGAACATTATGTTTTGAGCAACAGTCATGTGAGGATATAATGCATAGTTTTGGAAAACTAACCCTATTCCTCTTAATTCAGGAGGAGTGTTTGTTACGTCCTCATCCCCAAAATATATATTACCTGCAGTTGGTTCTAATAACCCAGCTATCATATATAATGTTGTTGATTTCCCACATCCACTTGGACCCAAAAGCCCTATAAGCTTTCCTGATGGGATTGTAATATCCATATTGTTAACAGCTATAGTTTCTTTTTTATCTTTTGCTACAAAAACTTTTGTTAACGATTGTAATTTTATTTCCATTCTATCTCTCCTTAATACAAATCAATTTAACATTACATTATACAATAAAACCGTTTACAAATCTAATATATTTTGAATTATTTTTTATTATTAATAAAAAAATAATTACTGAGCAAATATAATGTAACTGTTTACATAAAAAAAGACGATTTCTCGTCTTTTTTATCCTATAAAGTTATCAAACACACCTGATCTAAATGCGAACCATACTCCAACAATTACCGCTACTACGATAATTAACTTTGATAGTTTCTTAATAAGTTCAAATGTACCTAATATAACAATGATACCTCCAACAAGTCCACCAATTAATTTTTCTAAGTAACCTAACCCCATAACGAAGTCATACCCTTGATCGATGAAGTTATCTAAAGGAAGGATATTTTGAATTGCATCAATAATTGAATCTAACATATTATCACCTCGTTTTATTATTCATAATAACATTATAACAAAAAACTTGTGTATATATTATG
>Ga0193951_1000496_pt1 | contig 17893 bp, 16 predicted proteins | sample BB_2_MG_FD_140370 | JGI IMG/M metagenome (GOLD analysis project Ga0193951, IMG submission 140370) | Microbial mat bacterial communities from the Broadkill River, Lewes, Delaware, United States - BB_2_MG | ecosystem: Environmental > Aquatic > Freshwater > River > Microbial mats | place: USA... | reverse complement strand
TTTTTAGTGACTTTAAAACGGTCATCTGCTCGTTTTCCTACCAACCAAACCACCTTATTATCTGAGGCTAAAATCCAAGTATTTTCTTTTTCCACTAACGACACTTTTTCGTCTTTAAGATATTTACTAATTTTCTTTTTACCTGTCATTCCAATAGGCTGAAAAATATCTCCTTCTTTCCATAATCTAAATTCTAATGGAAATTTCAATACATCTTTATCGACAAAAATGGTGCTTTTAGATACATCAAAAAGGCCTTCAACATTCTCAAAAGAAAGCTCTCCTATTGGAGTTTCTATGTCGTTAGCTAGTTCATTAATGAATAGCGCCTCTTTGCTTTGCGCTGAATTCCCCAAATCGGTTAAAATTAAAAAATCACGATGCTTTATTAAACGATGTGAATTAGACCTCACCAATTTACCCGATTGTGCCTCTAATAAGTTTATAATATCATTCCACTCTGTAAATCCGTAACCCTTAAAAATTTCATATAAATAAGCTTTAGGATTATGGACTTTTTTAAATTCAGAAATTTTATAAGTTATCCCAAATTTATCAATACTTTGAATTGCTCGTTTTGAAAAAGCATCCAAACTTTCCTCAACAATATCAGCTGTATCATTAAGATTCACTAGTGTGTTTTGAAAACTATCTAGCAACTGCGGATTAATTTCTTTTAAGATTGGAACAACCTCATGTCGTAATTTATTTCTCAAGTATTTCCTAGAAGCATTACTCGCATCTTCCCGCCAAAGGATATTTTCTTTTTTTGCAAAATTTTCGATTTGCGCTCTAGAAAAGGACAACAACGGTCTAACAATATTATTTTTAATCATCGGAATTCCGGTTAACCCATTTAACCCAGTTCCCCTTGTGAAATTAATAAGAAACGTTTCCAAATTATCGTCTGCATGATGTGCTGTTAAGATATAATCAAACTGTAATTGCTCTGCTAATTCCTTAAACCAATCGTAGCGTAACTCACGCGCCGCCATTTGTATAGAACGTTTATGCGCTTTAGCATATGCTTCTGTATCAAAATTTTGAATAAAAACTTCAACATCTAACGCTTCAGCCAATTCCAACACAAAAGCTTCATCCTTATGACTTTCTTCTGCTCTTAAGTTAAAATTACAATGTGCCAAAGAAAAATTAAGACCTAATGCGTGGCATAAATGTGTTAACACCACACTATCAATTCCGCCAGAAACAGCAATAAGCAACTTGCTTTCGTTTAAAACCGAAAGATTATTGTTAATATGGATTTTGAAGTCTCTTTGCACATCTCAAAGGTATTGAAATTATTCATTTCCTAAGAGGCACAAAGAATCAAAGTTTTTCAATTTCTTAACCATAAATACGGATGTTAAAATGACATTTATCATATCAACCTGTTTTCTTTTTATTTAACTTTAAAAGAATTTAAAATTATTAGGTCATGAGTGTAACAGAAAAATCAACAACAGAATCTGCACGAACCGCCTTTGACAAAAAGGTCCTTTCGGCATTACCACACCTTCATCCTTATGTAAAACACAGAATTTATATTGCTGAAACCTCAGGTATTTTACCAAAGAACATGTTTTCTTCTAATGGTATTATTGACGAAAGCATTATTATACTTTACGATAAAGGCTTTAATGTAGATGCAGAGCCTATGGCTATAAAACTTGAATTGTTTAAAATTGTAGACAACTATATGAATGTGCTGTTTAAAAATGAAACATTTCATAAAAGCACAATAAGCACAGACGAGCTTCTTAAAAAGGAATTATCTAAACTTAGCGAAGATTATACCGTTGATGCCGATTTTGATTTTATTTTAAATACCGAGCTTAATGATATTTCTTATCATCAAGATCAGAGTGAGCCATTGCAATTGTATGCCAATAAAGAAACATCAATTTTAAAGGCGTTTGACATCAAAGACTTACCAGCTTCAAAATCGCATAAGGCCTTTGGACAACTTTATAGATGGCTACCTTTTAACGTTTCTAATATTGTAGATTTATATATTATAGGAAAACTAGATTTTGAATCTATTGCTAAGATTAAGAAGATTGAGCAAAAACGTGTTGAAGCTATTTTTGACAAGGTTAAGCGTACGTTTAGAAGACATATTGAATAAAAGCACACAGAGCCTCTAAACAATTAGAAATTGAAGCTGAAGCTTAATCTTCAAGCGCTTCACGCATAGCCTTTGCTTTAATCAAACATTCCTCGTACTCTTTGAGTGGATCACTTTTTGCCGTAATGGCTCCACCTACAGAATATGAAATGTATTTTTTGGTTTCGTTATAAAGGATACTTCTAATAATCACATTAAAATCAAAATCACCATTGGGCGCAAAATAACCAACAGAACCGGAGTACAATCCTCGTTTGGTCTCTTCGAGGTTTTCAATGATTTTCATGGCTGATATTTTAGGAGCACCTGTCATGCTTCCCATTGGAAATGTTGTTTTTATAATATCTACAGGGTTGGTCTCTGGTTGTACTTTAGATTGTATGGTAGAAATCATTTGATGCACTTGCAAAAACGAATATACTTTACACAGCTCCTTTACCTCTACACTTCCTTTACAAGCTGTATGTGATAGGTCATTTCTAACCAAATCTACAATCATTATATTTTCGCTACGCTCTTTAGGATCTTTAGATAACTCTTCTGCCAGCCTTAAATCTTCTGCTTTATCTTCTGAACGCTTTGCAGTTCCCTTTATAGGTTGCGAGATGACTTTAGTTCCTGTCTTTTTAATATAGCGTTCTGGTGATGCAGACATCATGTACTTATCTTCAAACTTAAAAAAGCTCGCAAAAGGTGGCCGTGATATAGCATTCAATTTTTTGAATGTCTCCAACGGATTTATTTCACTGTTTTCCGCATAAAACTCCTGACAAAAATTAGCCTCATAAATATCGCCTCTATGAATGTGAGTTAGCATTTTAGTGACTTTATCGAAGTAGTCGTCTTTATGTATTCTTAGTTTTATTTTGATAGGATTCTGAGACTTCTCAACTGCGCTCGAAGAGACACAAGAATTAATAGACAATAGATCATCTGCCATCTCATCATCTACCATTTTTAAATACTGAATTTCAACCTGATTGCCTTTAAACAAAAAGACTTTTTTAGGCTGAAAGAAATACAAATCAGGAAAATCTAAACCATCAATATTTTCAGACTTTAGACGTTCTGTAGTGTTTTTTAAATCGTAAGCCAAGTAGCCAAAAATCCAATCGTTAACAGACAACTGATAATCTTTTAAACGCTCAAAAGCATCAAAATAATCGGTACGTATGGCCGTAAACGCATCTACTGCCAAAACCGCATCATAACTGCTATATTCATCATTATGGTTGTTAGAATCTAACCACACAACATCATCAAACTGCTGACTCCAAAGCAATAGGTTTTGCTTAAAGGCCTCAATATTTTTTGGTTGATGATTTTGTGTTGTTCTCAATAGAAAAATAATTGCTGCAATTTACTGAAATAATATGATTTTTTTAATTGACTTTTTTGTGTTTGAGGTATGGAAAGAAATTTATTTCATCAGAATTTACCCCTCTAAAGTCCCCTCAAGGGGACAATTCTTAAAAACATATTTCATATTTCTTAAAACACAACAGTGAGACTGTCCCCTTGAGGGGACTTTAGGGGTGTTTTCAAAGTTAAATTTTAATTCCTTTTAAATACTTTACCTAACATAGGTAATATAAAAACCTTGCAGGATAAATGATTAGAATTGTATATTTCAAAAAAATTAAAACGCCATGTATAGTTTAAGTAACGACCTCTTACAAATCAATATAAAATCTAAAGGTGCAGAATTATGCAACATCACTTCTGTAGAAAACAATACTGAATTTATCTGGCAGGCTAATCCTGGCATTTGGGGAAGCCATGCGCCAAATTTGTTCCCTATTATTGGCTGTATGAAAGAGAACAGCTATATCTACAACAACAAAACATACCACATGCCCAAACATGGTTTTGTAAGGCATAACGATAATTTTGTTGTCAAAAAACAAACCGATACAAGTATCTCGTTTTTATTAGTATCTAATAACGAACTGTATAAACATTATCCTTTTTTATTTGAATTCGAAATCACTTATACACTTGCTGGTAACACCTTAACAATTAACCATACAATTACAAACTCAGACACAAAAACACTTTTCTTTTCTTTAGGTGGCCACCCTGCGTTTAATTGTCCGCTTTCTAAAGATGATATTTACACAGATTATTATCTAGAATTTGAACAAGCAGAAAACAGCCAATCGTATATATTAAACACCAATAACGGATTATTAACTACAGAGTCAATACCTGTATTTAAAGAGGGAAACAAAATACATTTACGCCCAGATTTATTTAATAAAGATGCTTTAATCTTCAAAGATTTAAAGTCACGAAGAGTAAACTTAACCCATAAAACCAGAGGAAAAGTATTAACTGTAAACTTTAAAGATTTTAAACAACTAGGCATTTGGGCAAAACCAAAAGCACCTTATGTATGCATTGAACCTTGGTTAGGTATTGCCGACAATGAAACTACGGACCAAAACATAGAAACTAAAGAAGGAATTTTAAGCCTCAAAGCAGGTTCTGTTTTTAACGCTTCTTACAGTATTGAAATAGAACAAAGCCATTTAGTGTAAGTTGAGTAATAAAATAGTAGCTTTGCAGCAAAACTTTGCAACGTGACTTTTAAAGATCTTAATTTAAACACACCTTTATATAACGCCTTAGACGATTTAGGATTTACAACTCCTACTCCAATCCAAGAAGAATCATTTAGTGTGGTGGCTTCTGGTAAAGATGTGGTGGGTATTGCACAAACTGGTACAGGAAAAACACTGGCCTATATGCTTCCTATTCTACGTAATCTTAAGTTCTCAAAACAAGATAACCCAAGAGTCTTAGTATTGGTACCAACAAGAGAATTGGTTGTACAAGTTGTTAGTGAAATTGAAAAATTCTCTAAATACATTAATAATCGTGTGTTAGGTGTTTATGGTGGCACCAACATAAATACACAAAAACAAGCTGTTGCTCAAGGGCAAGATATCATTGTAGCTACACCTGGTCGTTTGTATGATTTGGCTGTGAGTAGAGTTTTACAGTTAAAATCCATTCAGAAATTAGTGATTGACGAAGTAGATGTAATGCTAGATTTAGGCTTTAGACATCAGTTAATGAATATTTTTGATATCCTACCACAACGTCGTCAAAACATTATGTTCTCTGCAACGATGACAAAAGATGTAGACGATTTAATTACGGATTTCTTTACGAGTCCTGCAAAAATATCAATAGCTGTTTCTGGTACACCTTTAGAAAACATAAAACAAGAACGCTACGATGTTCCTAATTTTTACACCAAAGTAAATTTATTAGAACATTTACTTCACGATAAAGAAACCTTTTCAAGAGTCTTAATTTTTGTGGCTTATAAGAAAATGGCTGACCGCCTTTTTGATAAACTTGAAGAATTATTTCCAGGTCAATCTTGTGTTATTCACTCTAACAAAACTCAAAACTACAGATTGCGTAGTATTGAGCAATTTAGAGAGGGTGAAAACAGATTACTAGTTGCTACAGATGTAATGGCTAGAGGTTTAGATATTGAAGGTGTATCGCATGTTATTAATTTTGACACACCAGACTATCCTGAAAATTATATGCACAGAATTGGTAGAACTGGTCGTGCAGAACAACAAGGACACACCATCTTATTGTCTACAGAAAAAGAACAAGAAAGCTTAAAGCGCATTGAGGAATTAATGCAAATGAAAATTGAAACATTATCAATTCCTGAGCATGTAGCTATTTCAACCGAATTAATAGAAGAAGAACGTCCACAGATTAGAGAACGAAACAATCCAATTAAACGACGTGATGAAGATGCGCCAGGACCTGCTTTTCATGAAAAGTCTGAAAAGAACTCTAAAGAAAATTTGGGTGGCTCTTATAAGTTTAAGATTGCAGCAAAGTATAAAAAGCCTAAAACACGAGGAGATAAAAATTACAACCGTAGAAATAAGAAATAGTACACACTATCACCTTGCCACTTAATATAAAGCACAAGTGTAAAACAACACTAACAATTAATCTCGTATATTTATTCGCTGCAAACCAACTTTAAGATACAACCAAAACAATAATCTATCTTAAATATTACCATAAAAAAACCCTAATCAAATTAATGAAAAGGGTTTGAATACGTCAAGTACATGCAGGATTGTATTTATGGAAACATAAATCTATGACCCTAACCTCACAGTTAATCCTGCATTTGTACTTGATTTTCTATTAAATCCTTAATAGGAACAATAAGTCTTCCTTCAGAATTCTTTAAGATTACAGAGATGCTTTGCACGGCATCTATAATGTATATTTTTTCGTTAAAAATTATTTTTTGTCCAACTTCAAATGTTTTTCGCGCATAAAACGTATTTAATAATTTACCTACGACATCTCTTGCACCTAAACCTACAGCAATAGCAAAGGCTATTAGGAAAGCTGCAATAATCATGTTTATATTATTGGTAATTATATAGGTGTCAATTCCAGCTTGGTTTAAAGCTGTTATAGAAATAAAAGTAAGCAGTAAAAAGAAAACAACATTACTGATCATTTTACCACCAGACAAGTCCATTGACTCAAAAAGAGACTTTAATCCGTTCTTTACAAAATTCGCAAACAAAAGCCCTAATATAAATATCACTAATGCAGCAAACAATTGAGGTAAGTAAGCTAGTAAAGCGCTAACTTGATTAGATATAATCTCTAAGCCCATGATATCAGATGCTGTAATTAGCAGCACGATATACATTAACCATTTCACAAAACTTGAAACAATCTTTACAGTATCAAAATTGAGTTTTTTACCTTCTAAAATTTCAATTTCATTAAGTTTATCATCTAATTTATTGATTTTCGCTAATTTTAAAACTTTCTTTATTAGCTTAACAATTAATTTAGTTACAATCCATCCAATAATTAAAACAATAAGCGCACCTATAATATTCGGAAATATTTTAGTTATCTCTAACCACATCGTGGTTAACGACTGCGTTGCAATATCTTTAAATTCTGTCATTTTTTCCATACTAATAATATTACGCTAGGATTTATCTACTATTTTTCTCTATTATTTGTTACACTCTCAATGATATGAGCAATATTATACGAAAACAACTCAGCTATTTCCATAAGAAGCTTGGCAAGAGCAATATCATGCATAACTTTGCTTTTCAGTTCTTGCGGAACTTCCTGTAAAGGCTTATCGATGTTCTTAAATGGATTTTCCATCTTTCGTATAATTTGCGTACTTACGTACTAGTTTTTCCTTTGCTCTTTTTAATCGCATTTTCACTGCACTTTCTCCTATTTCTAAAGCGTCAGCTAATTCTTTTATTGATAAATTATCTTGGTATTTTAATAATAAAATCATTTTTTCTTCTGGTGAAATCAGCTCCATAACCTCTTTCAATTGCTCTACTCTCATGTTTTCAAACTCAACAGTAGAACTTACATCTTCACCAATATTCTCAATATCTACAAGTTCCGAACTTACAGATTTTTTTTCAAATTTTTTCGCTGTATTCCTTGTTACATAATTCACACAATGGTTATAAGTAAATGCATACAACCATGTTGAAAATTTAGACTTACCTTTAAAACTCGCTAATTTTACAAAGACTCTTAAAAAAACATCTTGTGTTAAATCCTTAGCTTCATCAACTCCATTAGCAAATCCATAACACTTATTATAGACCATATTCGCATATCTATCGTACAGCACCTCGAACAACATAGTGTCGTTAGTTTTTACGATTGCTTCTACGAGCGCTTCATCGGTTAGGTTATGAATAGCGTCTTTAGTCAAGGTACTTTTTTAGTCTATTAATTAGTTGGTTACTGGTATTAAGACACTCCTTTAATTAAGAGGTCACATTTATTCTAAATAAAATTCTTACTTTTTTAAATGATCTTTAATACCATTTAAATGATGCTGTAATACTTTTGCTGATATTTGAATTTCCCCTATTAAAAATAGTAAAGACACAATAAGCCTAAATCCAAATGCTCAAACAGCTATGCCCTACGATTTACATATATCTTGTCAACTTTACGCTCAATTTCAGGTTATTGATTTGCCTAAAAATGGAAGCATCCTGATGCTCGTATATATTTTTCACTTCAACTCCTAACTAAAGCAGCATACACTAAAAACCGCTTGGCGCAAGCAAGCATTATTAACGAAATTAAAGAATAAAAGTGCTGGTATTCTTAGCCTTAATTCTTCCTTAAATCCATTTTACAAAATTAAAGAATAAAAACATTACAAATAAAAAAAGCGAACTTTATTAAGTTCGCTTTTTACAAAAAATTAGTAATGGAACACTAATCCTTCCCTTCGTCTTTTAAACTCCATCGCAATAGTAAAATACCTATTCTAGCAATAACAAATGAAAACAAACCAAAGGTTGCTGTTAATAGTGACACTTTTAGTCCACCTGCAAAAATTGCTGGATCAGGATCTCCCATAGCCTCAACAGAATCAAAAGCTGTTATTAAGCCAATAACAGAACCTAAAAATCCTAATACTAAGCCTAATAAACTAGAATCTACAGTTAGTTTCAGCATTTTTTCAGATTGTTCTCTAGTCTTTTTTAAGGCGATAAAACCTTTTACCAAAAAAAACACAGATAATAAAAGACAGATTAAAATTAAGGACATAAAAAACGGTCCGCCTTCATTAAACCGATCTACAAATGGATTTGATACTATCAAGTGATTTAAAACTAACTGTTCGTTCATGATTGATGATTTTAAATTAAACATAGGCCAAACTTAAATGATATACACACTCAATAATTATAATTGCGACGAATAACCGTTTTAACTTGCGATTAAACCTATTGCTAAATCCATCACTAAATCCGTCATTCGTCTATAAACTCCTTATACACTACAAAAATGCAGTATTATTGTATTAAGAATATTGTAAATGCTTAAAAAAGAATTCATATTAAAAAAAATAGGACAAGGACTACTCCATGCGCTTTTTTGGTGTGCTGTACTCCTATTCTACACCTATTTTTTTGGTGTGGGCAGTAATAATTTTAACGATACGCTTGTATTCTCATTGTTTTTAATGCCAATTACTATAGCCACAACGTATGTATCTATTTATAAATTAATCCCAGATTACCTTGTAACAAAGCGCTATTTCCTATTTGTTCTTTACAGTAGTTATACACTGATTATTTCGGCCTATTTGGTGATGGTTTCTATCTTTTTTAGTTTGATTTATATTTCTAATTTCGAATATAATGACATGAATCCACTAACAAGAAACATCCTATTTGTAATGACAGGCATCTATCTTGTTACCTTTATTGTGAGTGCTTTTAAACTTATGAAGTTAAACATAAAAGCATCCCAAAAGACTAAAACCCTCGAAACCAAAATTCTTGAAACACAACTTAAATTAAAAGAACAAGAGCTGAAGTATTTAAAAATGCAGATTCATCCACACTTTTTATTTAACACACTAAATACCATGTATGGTTTTGCTTTAAAGAAAGCAGATGAAACTCCAAAAATGATATTAAAACTGTCTAACTTATTAGATTACCTACTGTATCAAGCCGACAAACCTTTTGTAAATTTAAAGGATGAAATAAATCATATTGAAGACTATATCAGCTTAGAGCAAATGCGTTTTAGCGATACTTTAAATGTAGAATTCTCCAAAAACATAAGTTTAGAGAATATTGAGATGGCACCAATGTTATTAATTCCGTTTGTTGAAAACAGTTTTAAACACGGAAAAATTAGAAACGGCAGTTTAGACATTTCTATTTATATAAAGGCAAATGCTGAAAACATTACATTCAAAATTAAAAATAGTTCTGCTAAAGATTTAAGTATTAAAGAAGGTATTGGTTTAGAAAACATAAAAAAACGGTTAGATTTTTTGTATCCCAACCAACATCAACTAGAAATTAATAACAGCACCAATGATTTTGAAGTTTTACTATCGTTAAATCTAAAATCTAAATTAACAGATGCCTAAATCTATTACATGCATTATAGTTGACGATGAAGCTATCGCTAGAGAAATTATTGCATCTCATGTGGCACAAATTGAAACTATTAAAGTTATAGCGCAATGCAAAAATGCCATTGAAGCCTTTAATTTTATTAGCAATAACAAAGTAGACTTAATCTTTTTAGACATTAATATGCCTGAGATTTCAGGAATATCATTTGCCAAAGCCATAAACAAAGACATCAAGATTATTTTTACCACAGCCTACAGAGATTATGCTGTAGAAGGCTTTGATTTACAAGCCGTAGATTACCTTTTAAAACCCATTGCTTTTGAACGTTTACTGCAAGCTGTAAATCGTTATTTTGAAGTCGCCTCCACTACTATTGATACGACTTTAACCACCACAGAATCTAACGACTTTATATTTGTACGCTCAGACAGACGCATGCTAAAAGTAGATTTTAATGCCATTATATATGTTGAAAGCTATAGCGATTATATAAAAATCCATCTTCAAGATGAAACCATAACCACTAGAGAAACCATTACGTCTATAGAAGCAAAATTACCTAAGACGCAATTTTTAAGAATTCATAGGTCTTATATCGTCTGTATTGCGAAAATTCAATCGTTTACTAACGAACATATTACAGTTAATCGAAAAGCGCTTTCCATTAGTCGAAGTCATAAGAAAGAAGTTTTGAAACGTCTAGAAAATTTTTAACTTTAAACCTGAGTTCGATATAAGAGTTAATTTCCAGAACCCTAAAAAAAGGTGAGATTTGAAGTATAAAATTTAAAGTAATATCGAGATATTTCAATAATTTTATACGAATAGATTGCATTTTTTTAGGTTTTCCGCAGGATTTGATGAATTTTTCCCAATTCTTGATATGATTTTTTTAAATTAACAAGTTAGTCCTTCAAAAATATATCTGCGAATTGAATAAAAATTCATTCAAACTGAAACAAATATTATATCAAACTCAGGTTTAAGAAAATAAACACCCAAATCTTAACGTTGTATAGCAAATGCTATTCTTTTGAAAACCTGCTAAATGAGTGATTATCTACACAAAACTATTCCGAATTTAAAACCTTTTAGCTATGAACGTCATCACGATTCGCATTTTATAAATCAGCGATGGGTTTTGGTGAATGGCATTTCTAAGAAGAAATCAATTTATACGTTTAAAGAAGACAATATTCTTGAAATATCACAAAAAGACAATGTGATTCAAACCTCATGGAATATTAACATCCAAAATATATTTTCTATTGAAACTGAAGATGGCTTAATTACCGTTAAAGCCTATTTTAAGGACGATGATATATTAGTCCTTAACAATCAAAACAAAGACGAATTTGCACTTTACATAAATACTTCCAAATATGATGTTGAGTTAAATTCTATTGAAGACATCAACACCTTTTTAAAAGAAAAATACAAAAAGAAAGTCAGCACCATAATTTACGATCACGAATTTTATTACATCGAACAATCAAAAGAATATGGGCCTTTTACAGTAGAAACATTAGCTGAAAAAGTAAAATCTGGTGAGATTAGTGCGTATTGCTTTGTTAAGGATGTCAATGAATACGATTATAGTAAACGAATGCGAATCGAAGATTTAATCAAGGAACTATAAAAATAAAGCGAAAACCTAAATAGATTTTCGCTTTATCCTATTATTTATTTACAAACCGTTAGTTACTCCTGTAATCCAGGAATAGCAACCATTTCGTTAACATCTTTATCGTAATCAACTCCTTCAACATTAAAGCCAAACAAGTTAAAGAAATCCGTTTTATAACCTTCTAAATCACCAATGTTTGGTAACGTTTCAGTTGTAGCTTCTTTCCAAAGTTCTAACACTTTAGCTTGGATATCATCACGCATTTCCCAATCGTCAACACGAATTCGTCCTTGCTCATCCAATTGTAAATCTTCAGCATATAAACGTTCGTTAAATAAACGCTCTATTTGCTCAATACAACCTTCATGAATCCCCTCTTCTTTCATCACTTTATACAACAACGAAATGTACAACGGAATTACAGGAATTGCAGAACTCGCTTGTGTTACTAAAGCTTTGTTTACAGAAACATAACCTTTTCCATTAATAGCCTTTAGTGAATCGGTAATTTCAAAAGCAGTGGCTTCTAAATGATCTTTAGCGCGACCAATAGTCCCTTTTCTATAAACCGCTTCAGTTAATGAAGGGCCAATATAAGAATAGGCAACCGTTTTAAAATCTTCCGATAAGACATCAGCAGATTTTAATAGGTCAATCCACATTTTCCAATCTTCACCGCCCATTACAGCAATGGTATTATCAATATCATCACCAGAACATGGTGCTATTGATATTTCTTTTACGACTCCTGTATGAAAATCAACCGTATTATTGGTAAACGTATCGCCAATAGGCTTTAATACCGATTTAAAACGTTCTCCAGTATCTGGATGCGTTCTTACCGGCGAAGCCAAACTGTAAATAACCATATCAATCTTACCTAAGTCGTCTTGAATCAATTTTAAAGTTTGTGCTTTAATTTCATTAGAAAAGGCATCACCATTAATACTCTTAGCGTACAAACCATCTTTATGAGCTTGGGTTTCAAAAGCGGCACTATTGTACCATCCTGGCGAAGCCGGACGCCCTTCTGTTGGTGGTTTTTCAAAAAACACACCAATAGTTGAAGCATTAGAGCCGTAAGCACTTGTTATTCTTGATGCCAAGCCAAATCCTGTTGAAGCCCCTATAACTAAAACGTTTTTAGGACCGTTAGTTGTTGGTCTTGATTTTATATAATCTATCTGATTTAATACGTTTTTCTCACAGCCTGTTGGATGTGATGTTAAACATATAAACCCTCTAGTTTTTGGTTCTATTATCATATTTTATGTTCTATACGTGTAAAGCTCTATCGTCTGTGGCTGCTAAAGCAGCTTCTTTTACAGCTTCTGCAAATGTTGGGTGGGCATGAGACATACGTGAAATATCCTCGGCTGATGCTCTAAACTCCATAGCGGTTACAGCTTCTGCAATTAAATCGGCACAACGGGCACCAATCATATGAACTCCTAAAACCTCATCAGTGGTCTTATCGGCTAAGATTTTTACAAAACCATCAATATCTCCACTTGCTCTAGCACGACCTAAAGCTCTAAATGGAAACTGACCAACTTTATACTCTACCTTGTCTGCTTTTAATTCTTCTTCTGTTTTACCAACAGCAGCTACTTCTGGCCATGTGTAAACCACACCTGGAATTAAGTTATAATCGATATGTGGTTTTTGTCCCGCTATAGTTTCGGCTACAAAAACACCTTCTTCTTCCGCTTTATGCGCTAACATTGCTCCTTTTATAACATCTCCTATAGCGTAGATATTAGACACATTAGTTTGTAAGTGTTCGTTAACTTCAACCTGTCCTCTATCTGTCATTTTTACACCTGCAGCGTCAAGATTTAAGCCGTCTGTATAAGGACGACGACCTACAGAAACTAAACAGTAATCTCCTTTAAATTCTACAACTTCACCTTTCTTATTTTCTGCTTTAACAATGACCTCATCACCATGACGCTCTACAGACTGTACTTTATGAGACAACATCATTTTGCATTTAGCTTTCTTAAAGACCTTATTTAGTTCTTTAGATAAGCCAGCATCCATAGTTGGTAAGATTCTGTCCATAAATTCTATAACAGTAACTTCTGCACCTAAACGACGGTACACTTGTCCAAGCTCTAAACCAATAACTCCACCACCAATAATAATCATGTGTTTAGGAACTTCTTTAAGTTTTAAAGCTTCTGTAGAAGTAATAATACGCTCTTTATCTAAAGTAATAAACGGTAAGTTACTTGGCTTACTTCCTGTGGCGATAATGATTTTTTTAGCTTCAATCTCTTGAGCGTCTTTACCTTCAATTTTTATATGAGTAGCATCTACAAAAGACCCTAAACCTTCAAAAACATCAATATTGTTTTTCTTCATTAAGAAATCAATACCTCCTGTAGTTTGATCGACAACAGCTTGTTTACGACCAATCATTTTTTCTAAATTCACTTTGATCTCACCAGGGATTTCAATACCATGATCTTCAAAATGTTTTGTTGCTTCTTCGTAGTGATGCGAAGAACTTAATAAGGCTTTACTTGGAATACAACCAACATTTAAACAGGTTCCTCCTAGTGTAGAATACTTTTCAATAATAGCTGTTTTCATCCCTAACTGTGCGCAACGAATTGCTGCTACATATCCACCAGGTCCTGAACCTATTATTGCTACATCGTATGATTTCATAAGAATACTTTTTTGTCTGATTAAAAAAACGATTACAAAAGTACAATTTTGATTAATGATTTACGAATTTTAAAACCCTATATTAAGGAAGAAAATTATTTAGTTCTTTTGTCCTAAATCTTCTAAAATCCATTCCAATTCTGGGTCAATAGATTGTAAGCGATCCTTATAACTTGGTAATAGCTCTACATCTGGCTTTACACCATAACCATCTGGTGTTACTTTGTAAGGTGCATCAATAAATGCCAATCCAATTCTTGCACGTACTTTGGTATGAGGCATCTCGTACATTTTATAGTATCCAGCCACGGTACCATTATAAGCTCCTCCGGTTTCTTCTCCAACAAAAGTAGCGCGTTTACTACCTTGTAATTGCGTAGATAATATAGACGATGCCGAAAATGAGTTACCGTTAATTAACACATAAACCTTGCCTTTAAAATTTAACGGTTTTGGCTCTTGTTCTTTAGATGACTTAAACTTATAATATAATTTGTTATCCTCTTTTTTAGTTTTAAAAAGGTCTATGGTAATTAGCACTGGTGACGCTATACCTGCAATGGCTTTAACTAAAGTGGGACTTGAATTAGCCATAAGGCTCTTTAAAAGAGGAAAGCGTGTATTTACTTCACTCGGATTAATCATTCTGAAATTTTCATCAGTAAGATACGAATACAAATAGGTAATTTCCTTTAAGCGTCCACCAAAATTATTTCGCAAATCTATAACCAATGCTTCTGCTTTAAGAGAATCTATTAGCTTAAAACTTTCATCATAAAAGTCCTCGTAATCATATCTAGAGAATCCCCTAATTTTTAACAACGCCACAGCACTGTCTTTTCCTATAAAATTTAGATTTCTAGTGTACTCGTTTCTGTCGGGAATAAAACCATATTTTTCATTGTGTTTTCGCTCTGCCTTGCGCTCCTTCTTTTTAGCCTTTCGCTCTGCTTTTGTAAGTTTTATTTTTTTGACGTCCTTAAGTTTAACGGAATCTTTCGCTAAAGAATCTTGCTTCAAATGCGCTAGATCCTTTTTTAATATCCGCTTGTATTGTTTTACAAACGTAGAATCTGAATTTCTAAAAGTGAGACTAATACTATCAAAACGGCCTTTGTCATTTACATAATAGCTCATAAAACGAGTGCCAACAACCCTCTGATGCAAAGTGGTATTATAACCATCTGAGGCTATAAGGCGTTTATATTTTTTAATTAAATCTTGTGGGCTTTCATCTTCTACTTTTAAAACTTCTGCATTAATTAAAACAGAGTCCTTCCCTCTTGCATTGGTAACAAAAAGTTTATTGTCTAAATATTCAAAATCTAAATTAGTGATATCAAATTTTGATCCTCTTAATGCTTTTCGTGCTTTTCTGTCAAACCTTTGACTGGGTGGCGACATTGACAAATGACCTTGACCAACATATTTAGTAACGGCAGACAATTGCTTATAAAATGTACGACTATCCATAGGCTTGTCAATAGCCTTCTTTAAACTATCAAATTTAAAATCTAAAACGGCTTTTGAGGTAAATTGATATAAATGGGGATGATTTCGCTGTAATTGCTCATATACCTTATCGATATCTTCATGTATATCTTCAACCGAATGTAATTTTGAAATCTGTTGATTGTACTTTTCTACACTAGAGCAAGATGTTAGCAATAGGATTAAACATAAGGTAAACGACAATTTATAACTCATATTAACTTTATTTTCAGGGGTTCTAAATATGGATTTTAACATAATAATATGCTATATTATATATAGACGTAAAAATATTAAGAATGGTTGCTTTATAATGCAATTAAAAAAAGAAATGCTATCGTTTTTTGCATTAAAAAAAATAGTCCAAACCTTTGGACTATAAAAATAATCAAAAGAGAATGGACGTATTCTACCCTAAAGTTGCTAATAGCATGTCAAAGTTCCGTATTAAAGAATAAGCGGGCAATACTCAATTTGAGTATTTATACGATTTACAACCAATGTTGATTCATTTTTAACATGCCAACCAACTCTCCTGTTGACGAGAGGTTAAACTTTTTCAATATATTTCTTCTATGTGTATCTACCGTATGAGAACTGATATTTAATTTATTAGAAATCTCTTTACTCGTGTAATTTAAAACGAGTAATCGTATAACATCACGCTCTCTATTGCTAACACCTTCATTTAATAGCTTTTGAGAAAAGTTGTTAAAATAAAGCGTTTCATATTCATTTTTAGAGTTTAACAGCTTTGCAGATGCCGTTATATCCATTTTTATATTAGGATCTAAAACTGTGTAATGTGCTAAACCTATTATAGGCTTACCGTCTGAATCAAAAACCAATGGTGTAGTATTCTGAATAATATTTACATAAACACCATCACCATTCTTAATTCTAAAATTCCATGTATAATTTGTGTCTTTTCGTTTTGGTTTTGATATTTCACCAAGTGTAAATTCCATTAACTTATTAAGTGCGCTTAACCAAGCATCAATATCATCTGGATGAATTCTATTCCAAAAATAACGCATACCATGAGTCTTTAGCACTTTAGCATCAAGCCCAAGACAAGCGGTATAATTTTTACTAATGTATTCAAATGTTAAGTCTTGAGTATTTGTAACACAAAAAAACGTAGAGCTATATGGTAAATATTCATCGAGCTCCATAAACTTCTTTATGTGTTCTTTTAGAAATGGTTTATCATAGGATTTAAATATGAATCGGTATAAATCTTTAATTTGAGATTGTTTCATAATGTAAAATTAGAAATTTAATCTAAAAAATAATCATTTCAGTGAAATTACAGTGGTATGCTTCACTTCATTTATCATAAACATACTGTGCGTACTACCAATATGGTCAATTTTAGTTAATTTTTCTACCATAAATTCCCTAAACGCCTCCATATCTTTTACTAAGACTTTAAGCAAATAATCGTAATCTCCACTTAAATGGTAACATTCTAAAACCTCATTAAACTGCTTAACTTCACGTTCAAAACTTACAACATAATCTTGCGTATGCTGCACTAACTTTATATGACAAAAAGCTACAAAATCCTTTTGTACTTTATTCTTATCTATTAAAGCGACATACTTTTTTACAATACCATTTTTTTCGAGTTTTTTAATACGCTCGTAAACGGCAGTTACAGATAAATTTAACTGGTATGCTAAGGCTTTATTGGTTTGTTTACTGTCATTTTGAAGCAAATGAAGCAGCTTTCTATCAATGTCGTCAAAAATCATGCTTATCTTTTTTCGGTTAAAATAATACAAAAACCAAATCTATACTTATAAAAACTAAAAATAGCACCTATTTTAGATAAATAATCTAAAGACTATCTTGTTGGTTGATTATTAATCTAAATTTAACGAGATTTGAAAGAATTAATCAAAATTAAATTATTATGGCTTTTAAACCCGCAAACAATATTCAAGATTTACAATACTTTGGCGAATTCGGAGGCGTAAACCCTTCTATTTCAGACTCATCAACCTATAC
>Ga0193951_1000494_pt1 | contig 17904 bp, 8 predicted proteins | sample BB_2_MG_FD_140370 | JGI IMG/M metagenome (GOLD analysis project Ga0193951, IMG submission 140370) | Microbial mat bacterial communities from the Broadkill River, Lewes, Delaware, United States - BB_2_MG | ecosystem: Environmental > Aquatic > Freshwater > River > Microbial mats | place: USA... | reverse complement strand
TTTTTCCATCTAGTGCTTCATTCAGTACTGATTTACATAGTTTAGGCCAATATATTCAAGATGGAGAAAGACATCTTTTTGAAACTGTATTAAATGTAGTTAAGCCAAAAAGTGAGATTACAATTGAAGAAGATGATCAAAATTTAGACGGATTAAATTATCTCTCTGGAAAAACAGTTGATTATGTTAATAAGCAAGCTTTCTTGGGAACTCTACTAGCTCATACAGAAGGTGGAGTACCAAATATAATTATTAATATTCCTGAACTTAATGAGTTTAGTTTAGGTTATTTAGTATATTTCTTTGAAAAAGCTTGTGCAGTAAGTGGATACCTTCTTGGTGTTAATCCATTTGATCAACCAGGTGTTGAAGCATACAAGAAAAATATGTTTGCACTTCTTGAAAAACCAGGCTTCGAAGATTTAAACATGGAATTAAATAAAAAACTACAAAAATAAAGGGCGATTCTAAGAATTACCCTTTTAATCTATTGAGGTGGAATTGTGGCAGAGAAAAAAGTATATCAAGCAGAACTAATGGTTTTAGTAGTAACGATTATTTGGGGACTTGGGTTTCCAATAACGAAAATTGCTGTTAATAATGGTTTTTCACCAAATACAATAATGGTTGGAAGGTTTTTAACAGCTAGTATTATTTTAAGTATTGTCTTTAGAAAACATCTAAGAAGAATCACAATGAATACAATTGTTTTTGGCATCATCACTGGTATATTTTTGTTTCTAGGTTTTTACTTTCAAACTGTGGGAAACGTCTATACTACGGCGACTAAGAACGGATTTATTACACAGTTAAACATAGTTTTTGTACCTTACTTATATTATCTATTCTTTAAGAAAAAAGTTGATATATACAATATTATTTCTGTAATTGTTGCAGTTGTTGGATTATTCATACTTGCATACACAAAAGGTGCAGGGTTTACAGAGTTTAATAAAGGTGACCTTTTTACATTAATTTGTGCAATTATGGTTGCATTTAATCTAGTTACTAACTCTTATTTTCAAAAGAAATACGATTTAAGCCCAATCGCTTTTACTATAGTTACTATGTATTTAGCTGCTTTTTTATCTTTAATAGCCATGTTTACATTTGATACTATTCCAGCTATAACAATCGCTAATGTTTGGCCATTGTTGTTTTTGGGAGTTTTTAATACCGCACTAGGGTTTTTAGTTCAGAGTTATGCTTTAAAAATAAGTAAGCCCACAAGAATTAGTCTAATTGTTTCTTTAGAAAGCCTCTTTAGTGCAATAGGAGCAGTTTTAATCCTAAATGATGTTTTAACACTAAATGTTGTTGTAGGAGGATTGCTAATTATTACTGGAATCTTAATTACTGAAGCTAAACCTTTTAAAAAGTATAAGAAAAGCCCTTTATAAGGGCTTTTTATTTATGGTATTTTAGATGAATTTTCTTTGTACAGGGTTCAACTGTCATTTCTGTAACATCGTATGTCAACTCACCATCACATTGTGACAATTGTGGTTTATCAAACATAACTTTGATCTTTTTTGCTTTTGTGTGGAAAACATGTTTTTTAAATGAAGTGTGTTTCCCAAAGTAAATTGATAAAAATATTAGTAAAATTTTAAGTTTTGATATGTTATGAGCAATTAAAATATCTAAGTGTTCATCTCCTAAATTAGCATCAGGACTTATTTTCATCCCCCCACCAAAATATTTACCATTGTTCATTGTTATTAGGTAAGTCTTTTTAAATTCATACTCTTTTTCATCGATCAAAACTTTAACATCAACGGGTTTATATTTAATTAAAGCTTTTACAGTGTTTTTGAAGTATCTAAATTTACCTTTTCTTTTTGCAGTTTCAATAAAGTGTATAACCATACCATCAATACCAATACCAGCTCCGTTGATAAATTTTGTTTCTCTATCATTATTGAATTTGGCCTGCATAATTGTTTGTGGTGTTGAATCATCTATCATTAATGATCGTAAGAAGTCATTCCCAGATCCATTTTTTCTTAAATATATGTCTTGGCTTAACGTGTAATTAAAAGTGTCATTGATGAATCTGTTAATAGTTCCATCACCACCAAGTAAAATTATTTTAGTAAAATGCTCTTTTCCTAGTAAATAACTTTCTAAGTCATCAATTTTTAGAATGCTTTTGATTCTAAAAGGGATATTTTCTTCTTTAAAATGTTTAATTAATTTGTGTGTACTAATATTTGATTTATTGTTTTTAGATAACGGATTGTATAGTATTAAATACATAAGATCACTCCTTAAAAAGATTATATCATATTAACTTAATTATATATATACAATATTTTTACGCTTTTATGGTATAATTTTATTGTAAAAAAAATGACAGGTGATTATATGAAAAAAGAGATAATAGTAAACAATTTAGAAGAAATGGAACAGTTCGCAAAAACTATATCTGAGGAGTTATTTCCTGGGTTTGTTTTGTGTTTAGAAGGAGACTTAGGAGCAGGGAAAACAACCTTTACTAAGTTCTTAGGGAAGTATATGGGAATAAAAGATACAATTAATTCTCCAACATTCACTATTTTAAAGATATATGAGAATGATTTACCCTTATATCATATGGATGTTTATCGTTTAAATGGTATTGGTATGGATTATGAACTTGAAGAGTATATTTATGGTGATGGATTGTGTGTAATTGAATGGTATAAGAATATAAATGAAAGTATTCCAGATGAATGTTTCATCATGGAAATCGCTATTGTTGATGCAAATAAACGAAAAATTTCTTTGGAAGGACTTGGAAAATATGAGAAAATCATTGAAAAAATTAATTATTGATTCAGCCACTAAGTTCTTATACATTGAACTTTTTGATGGCGATAAATCTATGGGTTATTACCATAATGAAGGGCACAACGACCATTCATTATATTTGATGTCGGAAATCGAAAATTTAATGAATGATGCTAGTTATTCACCAAAAGATTTAGATCAAATAATTGTAGGTGTTGGTCCTGGAAGCTACACTGGATTAAGAATTGGAGTAACTGTTGCAAAAATGTTTGCATGGAATAACAAGATTCCAGTTTTCGAAGTTAGTAGTTTAGCTTTATTAGCATCAAGTAGTACTAAGTTAGGTTTAGTTCTACCAGAAATTGATGCAAGACGTGGAAATTCATTTTTAGGTGTATATAAAATTACTGAAGATAATATCTTTAAAGTAGAAAATGAAGAATTGAGAAATCTTGAAGATTTCATTATTTCTTATGAGGATGATTTGCACAAGGTTAGTAATGGAAAACCTGATTTTACAAAGATTTTAAATTCTGATTTATTAAAAGAATGCACAGATGTTCATCAATTAGCACCAAACTATATGCGAATAACTGAGGCAGAAAGAAATAAGCAATAAACATCCGTTTATTGCCTTTTTTTCATTAAAATATGGGAATTCATAATTTTTACACAAAAAAAAGGTATCATAAATTAAAACAAGGCGGTGATTTTGTGGGCATACTAACCCTTAAAAACTTGCATAAGAGTTATAAGCATGGGAATAACATCACCAAAGTGTTAAAAGGAATTAATTTAGATATTAAAGAAGGTAGTTTTGTATCCATTTTAGGTAGAAGTGGATCGGGAAAAACTACTCTTTTGAATGTGATAAGTACTTTAGAGGTATATGATAAGGGAAATATCATAATCGATGGTAAAGATATTTCAAAAATGAAACAATCACAAATAAACAACATAAGAAATGGTTATATTGGTTTTGTATTTCAAGAGTTCAACTTGGTTAAAGATATGAGTGTACTTGATAATGTTGCTACTCCGTTAATATTAAATGGAATATCTTTTAAAGAAGCAAGAAAGAAAGCATTCATTGCCTTAGAACAAGTTGGTTTAGAGCAATATACTAAAGTTAGACCTCCTGAGTTAAGTGGTGGGCAACAGCAACGTGTTGCTATAGCAAGAGCTATTGTAAACGATCAGAAAATCATTTTATGTGATGAACCAACTGGTGCATTAGATGATTATACTGCTAAAGATATATTAGAACTTTTAAAAGAACTCTCAAAAACTAAGACTATTATCATGGTTACTCATGATGAGGAGTTTGCCAAAACTTATAGTGATCGATTAATAATGTTGGTTGATGGGGAAGTTTTAAAAGATGAGACAACTAATAAAGTTGTGTTAGAAAGAGAAAATCGAGTAAAAGAATTAAAGGAGAAAAAAGTTGGGTTCTTGAATTTGTTAATATACTCATTCCTAAGTATGGATATTGATAAACGAAAATTTGGTAAAACATTCAGAACATTTAGTATTTCACTAACATTGTTTATGGTAGTTAGTGTTATCAATCAAAATTTAGATGTTTTCACCGAAAAATATTTAAGGTTTTTTGTTCAAAGTGAGGTTGCAGATAAGAACATTGTTCTTGATTTCATTTATCAATTCTTAGAACAAAATATTTCAAGTATGATTCAAGTTATATTGTTTATACTAATTGGTTTTTGTATTGTCTCTTACTTATTTGTTTTTACAATAAATATTATTAATAAGAAGAGGGAAATCGCAGTACTAAAGGCATTTGGAGCAAGTCAGGAAAGTATTGCTTTATTGTTTATGTTAAGACCTATTAAGTTTACGTTAAGTATCTTTAAAGATACATTAGGATATACATTCATTTTAGTTTTACTTATTAATGGAGTATTAGATTTTAAGAGTTTCATAGTTGCTGATTACCTTGAATTCTTCTTAAATATATTTAGAGTAACTTACGGTGTTTTAGTATCATTTTTCTTGAATTTTAATAGTGGTTTAATACTGTTCCACATTCATTATTCACACGTCTTTTATTTATTCACAGTTGTTTTAGTCTTATTTATGTTAGGTAGTTTAATCCCTGCTTACAAAATTTCAAAAGCAAATACAATTAGAATGTTGGCAAAAGAATGATTGAGATTAAAAACCTAACTAAAGTATATGAGACTGTGAATTATAATGTTATTGCGTTAAGTGATATAAACTATAAACTTGATAAAGGTGAGATTGTTGTCTTACTTGGTAGAAGTGGTAGTGGGAAAAGTACATTACTAAATATTATTGGTGGTTTTGATCGTAATTATGCAGGTAATTACATTTTTGATAACGAAAACATGAGAGAGAAAACTGAGCGAGAAATTGATACGATTAGAAAACGACGTATTGGATTTGTTTTTCAACATTATGTTTTACTAAATAACTTAACTGTTTTAGAGAATGTAGAACTAGCTTTAAAAGTAATTGGTGTAGTTAGTCCAGGAAGTAGAAAAAGAGCAGCTTTACATGCATTAAAATTGGTTGGTTTAAGAGATCATGCAAATAAATATCCTTACGAGTTAAGTGGTGGACAAAAGCAGAGAGTGGCTGTTGCAAGAGCTTTTGTTAAAAACCCAGATGTAATAATAGCTGATGAACCTACAGCGGCACTTGATACAAGAACTTCTAAAGAAATTCTAGATTTACTAAAAGATTTATGTCGTAATAAATTATTAATTATTGCTACACATAATAAAAGTATTGTTAGAGATTATGGTAGTAGAGTAATAGAACTAAAATCAGGATATACAATTAAAAATGAACTTATTACGGATCCATCTAAAATTAGAGTAGATGAGCTTGATTTAATTATTGATAAAGAACTAGATGAAGATGAAAAGCTAATTGAACAAATTATCGATATTGAAAAAACAGTTGAAGCAGAGAATAAAGAGACAGTTCTTAAAGATCTTGGTGTTGATTTATCTAATTTTAGATTAAACAGACAAGATGATTTTAATATTGATGAAGCACTGAAACATGATTTAATAAAACAAAGACAGCAAAATTCGAAATTAAACACAAGAATCTATCGTTTCTTACAAACTAGTGATGATTTCTTTGGGAAAAAGGATTACGCAAATAAGTCATTCTTTAGAAATATTGGACTTCACTTGTTTAGTGCTTTGATTTTTACAGTGTTTTTACTAACTTTAGTATTTGGACTTAATTTTGTTACTGAAACGTTTGGTGGGTTCAATGAAAAAGCCATGTATACAAGGGAAATGAGAGGAAATAATGTCCTCTATTTTACAAATGATGAATTTTTAATGGGTTCTGAGAACTTAGACTTATATCATGATTTACAGAATAATTTTATTGGTGATTTTACACAAACAGAGATATTGAGTGCTAAGTTTTTAGATGAATTACTGATAGACCCTTATTTTAGATATCAACTTGAACAAGAAAAAATAAAGTACATTTCTAGCGAACTAGAGTTATTAGGAGCTGGCGATGTATTTAGTGTTTATTATAATAATTCAAGTATCATTCTTACAACTACAAATGATGAAATTGTTTTTGAGTCATTACAAAATCAATATCAGAATATTGTAACTAATCCAGAACCATATACTTATGTGAGTGGATTTATGAATAATGAGTTAGATGAGAATTCAATTTATCAGTTTACTTATGTTTATGCGGAATCTAATAGTTCAATATTAAGTGAACATATGCTAGAAGGGTCTAGCTTACCTAAAGAAAATGATGAAGTTGTTATCCCGGTTAGTTATTTGTTTGAGTTTGAAATTTTAACAGCTACCGATTTTAAAGATGAATATGGAAATGTTTTAGAAATCATTCCTTCGAAAATGATTAGTGATGCATTCTTAGCTCTTAGTGAAGAGGATAGAAAGATTAGGATTACCAAAAATGTTTTAACTTTTGAAGATGATGGTGAAAGTTACTCAATGCACAAAACAGAAGAAGAGAATGAGTTTACTATCGTTGGACTTGTTAACTTTGATGGAGATATTAACCCTTATTTAGAAATGAGAGATGATGTCTTTATAAGTAATAATGCAAATATCAATTTTAGTTTTATTTTTAGTTCAAAAGCAAGCAATCTTATTAACTTTGATATCGTAAATAACACATCTGACTTTGCATTTAGTAAAAGTATTCAATATGCAGAAATAAGTAATGAAAACTATGATAAATATAATGTTTCAACAATTAATAAGGAGTTTAATGAAACTTTTGTTCCTGAGATTAAAGAAGAAATCGCTTTATTATTTGAATCATGGATTAGTGAGTTGAATGATGCAACAGCGTTAATTAGTGAGTATGTGGAAGATGATTTATCACCAAGCACAACCGCTAATGGGGCATTCCTTGGAAATTTGATTAATAATGAAATGTTTGAAGGTTTAACTTATCAAGATCTATTAAATTATTATATAGCACAACATTTATCTGTAATAAATGATGAGGACGAGTTTAGATATGCTTGTATTGGTTGTAGTATTGGTTCTAGAGATTTTGAAGAATTATTAGATTCTGCTCCATCGGCATATTCTAGAATTAAAAGTTCAGAACTTTATAAAGATATGTTAGAAGTTTATGGGGACACAACAAGACTTACATATCAAGAAAGTACAAATCGAATAATATATGAATACTATGGTAAGTATTTCAATAATCAGTTTTATGAGTCATTTAATGGTGATGTTTATAGTTTGGAACTTGTTAGTTCATTTACTCGTGAAAGCGGGGGAATACTATCGTTATTAAACGCAGTATTTAAAGTTGAATTAATCGAAATGATTCCTGGAGGGAAAGCCTTAGTTGGTATGTTACAGGATTTAGAAACTAATGAAAGTTTCATTCGCTTTATGGAGATGACTAACTTTGACTTAATTATAAGTAGTATTAGTACTAATGCTGTAAGAAGTATTATTATGATTATTTTATACATTGTTGTTTATTTACTCTTGGTTGTTTCTGTAATTTTCCTTGGGATTGTACTTATAAATCTATATTCGAATATATATGAGACTGCAACAAGAAAACGTATAAAAGAATTAGCATCACTCCGTGTTCTTGGTACAAGTTATGATGATATTTATGACATGGTAAAACTGGAAAACCGCCGTGTTGCGCTATTTAGTTATGGTAGTTTTATGGGTATATTATTTATTTTAAGTAACCTTAAGGTTTTTACAAATGAACCAATAAGACATTTCTTTATGCCGCTACTAGGGTTATTCTTTGATTTTAATTTGTATGATGTTTTCTTGATTAACTATGCCGTAGTTATCATGGTAAGTATCATATTCTATTTCTTCATCTATAGATTCATTATCCGTCGTGTTTCTACAAAAAAAATAATGAATATCGACACTATTGAAGCTATCAGGGACGGTGATAACTTATGATAGAAGTTAAAGATTTACGAAAAGTTTTTCCAACAAAAGAACGAGATTTTGTAGCACTTAAAGGTGTAAATCTTGTTTTTGAACCTGGTGAATTTATTGCGGTTCTTGGGGAAAGTGGTAGTGGTAAAACGACATTTTTAAATATGATTAGTGGAGTAGATGTTAAAACTAGTGGGAAAATCATTTTTAATGAAGAAGATGCTGATAAATTTAATGATAGTAAATGGCGTGAAATAAGAAATCAAGAAATTGGGTTTATTTTCCAAAGATTTAATCTAATAGATCATTTAACTGTTATGGAAAACATCATTCTGCCATTAATTTTAACTGGATCAGACTCGATTGTTGCAAAGGACATTGCTAAAAGATTATTAATTGAAGTAGGATTAGAAGGGCTTGAAGATAAACTAGCTAAAGAGTTAAGTGGTGGACAACGCCAAAGAGTTGCAATAGCAAGAACAATTATTATTAATCCAACAATTATTTTAGCTGATGAACCAACTGGAGCTTTGGATAGTACTACTGCAAAAGATATTTTAGCTTTATTGCAAAGATTTGCTGCAGGAAGAATCATCATAATGGTTACACATGATGAGGATTTAGCATATAAAAATGCTACAAGAGTCGTACGACTACATGATGGTGAAGTTATTAATGATGAAATTATAAAAGAAAGAAATAGTATGACAAGAGATACTACTAATAGACTTTTGACATACGAAACAAAAGTAACTAAAAGACTTAAAAAACGTTTAACTAAGCAATTCCCAGAGATTAAAGATGAGCTTGTAGTTGGGGAAACTGCTCACGTTCCTTTAGAACGTAAATATATCGCTAATAATCCAAAATTTACAGGGATGATAGCTAAAAAGAATTTTAAACAAAAAATTAAGATTAACAGAAGAATATTAAGTAGTTTTGTTATTAGTATTGCCCTATTAATGGTGGTTAATATAGTACTTAGAAATATTGCTGATTATAATTTTAATTTATTTGATGTTAATTATGATTATGAACAATATTTAGTAAAAGACTATGATGATGAAAATGCGATTATAAATACCTTAGAATCAACCAATAACATTGATGAAGTTAGTGAGTACTATGAACTCTATGTTCAAGAGATGTACTTAGTTTACATTAATGAGTTTATCGGAATTGATAGTACTGTTTCTACAATAAATAAAGGAGTTTTCAGTCCGAAACTAGTTAGTTTACCTGAAAAAGAGAAAAACTTCTATTTAAATTCTCAAATCTTAGCAGGAGATTACCCAAGTGAAGATAATCAAGTCCTTGTAAGTAGTGAATTTTTACTTACTAGGTTTTATCAGTACAGCATGGACGCTTCTTTAAATACTGAAAGGTTATCAGGAATCAATAATTTAAATGATTTTGTTTACCGTAACCTTTACATGTGTGGAGAAACGATTATTACTGATGAAGAAGCCGCTCTAACTACTACTAATATTGAAGATTCATGTTATCAGTTTGTTATTAGTGGTGTAATTAATAGTTATTATAAAGGTATCGATTATACTGGTAATATTTTTGTTCCAATCAATGGCTTTGAAAGTTATGTTACGCATTTAGAAGTTGAAAAAGATTTTACAAGAGTCCATGAATATTATGATAAACAAATAGCGTTTTACTTAAGCGATTTTGATAAAGGTATAAGTATTAACGATTTATCAGATACTTTGGATGCAACAGTCTATAATACTGAACTACGAGAATATAATGAAACAGCCACACTAAAAGAAATGCTAGATTATATCTATATTGCAATTTTTGTTAGTTTAATCATTATTTCTGGAACGATAGATATTAATATTGTTATAAGTAGTGTTGTCTCAAGAACGAGAGAAATTGGGATATATTCATGTATTGGAGTAAGTAAAAAAAGTATTAGAAATATGTTTGTTTTTGAGACTTTGGAAATAGCGATTAGAATCTTAATAATAAACACACTCATATACGGTGGAATCGCTTTATTATTTAGATTAATGTACAAAAACATTGTCGTTGATTTATCTGGTTTAGCAAATATATTTGGAGTTAATGAAATGTTTTCATTCCAAATAATTTTTAGTGTTGCAACAATCTTAGTAGCAATATTATTCTTGTTTATTAGTGTTTTAATACCATCATTTAAAGCTGCAAATATGCGCGCTATTGACGCGTTAAGAAGCGAGTGATTTTATGAGTAGAGGAGATATTATATTACGTCTTGTAGAAGTAAGTCGCATCTACGAAACTAAAGAAGGTCGAAAAATAGTAGCACTTGATAAAGTTACTACTTCTTTTAAACGTGGAGAGTTTGTCGCTGTTGTTGGTAAAAGTGGTAGTGGTAAAAGTACATTAATTAATATTCTAGGTGGCTTAGATACACCTGATGGTGGAGATTACTTCTTAGAGGGTAACAACATTGTTAGTATCAATGAAGGTCATTGGGATGCCATCAGAAATGAAAAAATTGGTTTTATTTTTCAAGAGTATCACCTAATAGAATATCTAAGTGTTTATAAAAATGTTGAAATTGCCTTAAAATATCAAACAGCAACTAACCGTAAAACAAAAGATGCTGCGATTAAGGATATATTAACTAGAGTTGGAATTATTGATCATATGCATAAGTTACCATCACAATTAAGTGGAGGACAACGCCAAAGAGTCGCAATTGCAAGAGCTTTAGTAAAAGACCCAGCGATTATTTTAGCAGATGAACCAACAGGAGCACTTGATCATAAAACAAGTGAGAGCGTTATTGATTTAATCAAAGGATTAAGTAAAGAACGCTTAGTTTTAGTCGTTACCCATGATAGAGGAATTGCAAATGAGCATGCTACAAGGATTATTGAGTTAACTGAAGGTAAATTCACTAGTGATTTAATTAAAGAAGATATCGAACAAACATATCAAAATGTTTATAAGAAAACAAAACCGAATAATCTAAAATTTAGAGATAAATTAGAGCTAACATTTAGAAAAATTAAATCACAAGTCTTTAGAACAATATTTACAGCAATGAGTCTAGCGCTTGCTTTTAGTTTTACGATTTTATTTAATGGTATAGAACGTGGAGTAAGTGGAGCATATGACAATTACTTTGAAGCACTTAACAAAGCTAATAGTTATGCCTTTAGTTTTGTAATGAACGATGATGCGATGGCAAGAACTGAATACGAAAATGCCGTTGAGAATCTTATGCAGAGTTTTGAATTTACATTTTCTGATTATGGTTCACAAATATTACCTGGCTATAGCATTGATGTTGCTTTAAATAAAGAAACAGGTGGTGTTGAACACGTTAGTAATGTACCAACTAGACCTGATTTATTTGAAGAATATAAATTAAGATTATTGAATGTATCTGAAAGTGATAAATATCCTCACAGTGACCTTTTCATTGGAGAAAGCGATTATCCCTATGAAGCAGATGAAATCATGGTTACATCTAAATTTATAAGGGATTACTTAGGTATTGGTGATGATGTTATGAGTTTGAATGATTATGTTGGCGCAGAAATCATGATGCCTTCTTATAATTTTACTGTCTCTAAAGGTATATATGATGTTGATACTTACTTAGATTTATTAGTAGAAGATATTAACGGTGATATTATTTTAGAAAGTGAAGTTGTTGATGGTGATGAGTTTGATGTTGTCAGATATCTCAAGATAAATATTCCACAATATTGCTATTACTATGATGATTTAAGTGATTATTATCAAAATCAATGTGATCAAGTCATAATTGATGAGAAATATAGTCGTATTTTTAATTCTGTAGATGAATATATTGATTATGTTGATGATTTTAAAACCCAAGTTGACGAAATTGATCCTAATTACTTTGATGTATTGTTTAGAAGTGGATATATATATTATGTTGTTGATGAAAAAGAAAATGACGGATTAATTCATCCATCTGGGAATAGATATTTAGAAAGAGTATTCCAAAAAGTATATGATGAAGCGGATAGTGAAGGAATAACATACTTTAAAGATGGAATATTTAAAGAGCAAATAACTAATACAAAGATGTATATTAGGGGAATTGTAGAAAATGATAACGAATCGATTATTTATATGGATCAAGAAACTTATAATAAACGATTTATCCCTGATAGTAGTGTTGAAGTTATCGAAGGCTATTTTAGTGTTAACTTAGAATCAGGAATCAAGAATGATTTTACTCCTGAGGATATTGCATTTATATTCTTTGCAGATCCTTTAAATGGAGTTAATAGTGATGTTAAGAGCGATTTTAAAGTAGTTAGAAATGAATATATTGAACAAGGAGAAACTTGTTCTATCTTTGATGTTGATAATATTCTTAATCAAAGTCCAATATTAGATCAGGTTGATTTACTTGGTGATGTTTTTACAGTAACAGATTACTCAAGTTGTAAGGTAAATACTGAAAGTTATCACTATTTACAAAGTATTAGATTATTATTTGGGATATTCTTTAATGTTTTAATGGTTATTTCAATTGTATTCTTTAATATATTACTTCAAGTAATATTAGGTGAAAGAATCTCTGAAATAGGGATATATAGAAGTGTAGGTTCAACAAGTAAAGATATAAAAATACTGTTCTTCTATGAAGTATTGCTTATTATCTTCTTATCGGCGTTAATGAGTATTGGATTTATAACATTTGTTGATGATTATATTAATAATATATTCATTAATGTAATTGGGCAAGATGGCGGAGTTATCAGCTTTGCTGGTATGAAACTATCAATCGCAGATGGTTCTGGAATTACAAGAATAAGCTTATTTAACTTAGGATTCTATATAGTAGTAGTCCTTGTATTATTAGGATATCTAAGTAATAGAAATGTTAGTAAATTAGCTAATACTAAACCAATAGATATATTAAGAGAGGTGGATTAGATGAAAACTAAAATACTAGTCTTTTTCACATTACTATTTGCAAGTGTTATCCTTTTATCTGGTTGTTCGAAATCAGTTGAGAATGAACATTTACCTGAATATTGCCAATCTTATTCAGGATTTATGTCCACTGCAAGTAAGGATTTATACGATTTACTAGAAGATGTAAATAGAAGTAACTACTTATCTGTTATTTCCCAAATTGAACTTGAATTTGAAGTTGATGACCCAACAAAAGAAATTGATTTAGATGGTCTTCAGTGTTTTCAAAATTTAACAAGTTTGTCTTTAACTGGGCAAAGTTTTAAAGATATTAGTGAAATAAGTGCTCTTAAAAATATTCAAAAAATTAGTTTAGTTGACACTCATGTTGTTAGTATTGATAGTTTTAAGAACTTATCAAAAGTAAATGAACTAACAATATCTAATACAAAGACATTACAAAGCGTTACTGGTGTTGAGGAAATGACAAAACTTGAATATTTAGATTTGAGTGATAATGGAATTGTTAATGTTGAGGATTTAGATCAACTTGTAAATCTTAAAGAACTAAGATTAAATAACAATGAAATGATCAGTTTTCCATCGATTAGTAATTTAATTTATCTTGAGACTTTGATTTTGGATGATAACAATATAGAAGCACTAACAAATGATTTAAGCGGACTAATTGGTTTAAAAACATTCTCTGCAAAGAACAATAGAATTGAGGGAATTAGTGCATTAGATACATTAACAAGTTTAGAATTTCTTGATTTAAGTAATAATAATCTTGGAGCGGTAGGACTAGGCATCAGTCCTGATTTTTCTAGTTTATCAAGCGCTCCAAATCTTGAAGAACTATACTTAAACGATAATAATTTAACTTCTATTAGCGGATTAAGTGACAAGAATTTACCTTTAAAAATTTTACATTTAGAAAACAATAGTATTTCGGATATTAGCCCTATTAGTGGGTTTACTAATCTCGAGGAACTAGTTTTATTCAATAATGAAATTGTTGATATTACTGAAATTAGTGGGATGACAAGTTTAGTTGAAATTAATTTAAGTGATAATTTAATTGTTGATTTCGAAGGGCTTTTACAAATTCCAAACATTGAGTTTGTTAACTTATCAAACAATGAAGTTGAGGTAATTCCTGATATTACTCAGTGGAGTAATATTATCTCAATAAACCTTGATAGCAATAATCTAGAAGATACTTCTTTAGTAAAAGGCAGCTTAACACTTGAAGAGTTAATTCTTACGAACAATGGATTAACATCTTTAAAAGGTATAAGTAATTTGCCGGAATTAAGATCTTTAGTGATTAATCGCGACACTGACGCTCTTGATTATGAAGTTGAAGATTCTCCAAATATAATTAATGTAATACATGATTCATTTAATGATTTACCTAACTTAGATATGGTTTCAAATGATAATGAGTTTAGGTTTAATTTCGATATAACATATGGTGAGGATATTAATATTACATCATCATTTAACAATATATCATCAATCGCAAAAATTGATTTTAGTGATATGGATATAAATAGTATTGATATTAACTCTATAAATTTAGAAAATCTAATTATTCTTGATGTCAGTGATAACAACATTAGCGATATCAGTTTTGTTTTAGGTAATCCAAAACTAACAGCTTTACGTATTAGCAATAATCCGATCACAAATCTTAACGTTATTTCTGGAGTTACAACTAGTAGTCTTGATTCACTTGAACAAATAGAAGCTAATGGTATTACTGGAAATAATGATTTAGATGGAGCTTTTAACAATTTAGGAAATCTTACATTAATAGCTTTAGCAGATACTAATATTATTACGATTGTTGATAGTTTTAATAATCTTGATCAACTTGTAACACTTAATATGGGAAGTGGCACTGTTAAGAGCATAGTTGATTCATTTAACTATCTATTTGCAACTTCAACTATTGAGAATGTTATCCATTTTGATGGTGGACAAATAGAAAGAATTGAAAATAGTTTTAATGGTGGATTAAAAGAATCCACAGTTTATGGATATTATCATGAGTTGTCAGTTTTAGATCAAGTTCCATTAATAACTGAAACAGTAATTGTTGATTCATTTAATGATATTAGTGTTGAAGGTATTGCTGGAATAAAAATTAACAATAGTCTTTTTAAAACCATAACAAATAGTTTTAATAGAGTAATCACCTCTTCGTTTGAGTTAGTGAATAATGATATTGAATCAATTACATTGAGTTTTGAAGACGCTGAAATTGCAGGAACATTAGATATGAGTGATAACAAAATATCAGATGCAAGCACTTTAAGTCTAATTGGTAGTGTAGTCGAGCTTTATCTTGAGAACAATCAGTTAACTTCGGTAACTTTTATCGATGCGATTAGTGCTCTTGAATCGTTAAATATAAATGCTCAAAAAGATGAACTAAGTAATAGTACTTTGAATGATATTGTAGGAATTAATAATATACCTACCTTAGTTGAACTATCATTTAGTAATAATAATATATCTTCGATTAATGGTTTTAGTGGAATTGGAATAACTGAGTTTGTCATTCCATATGATAGTGAACAAGTTAACACTTTTACCATTTCCCCAACCTCATTTACAGGAACTGATTTAACAACACTTGATTTAGGTCCAAATGTGTTCTTAGATATTACATTCTTAAATAATGTAAGTTCATTAGAAGTTTTAGAAATAAGCTTTGATGATGATTTTGCTTTGTTTAGCGATTTACCTTTTGCATCAACATTAACAGATTTAACTATTACATCTATTGATGATATCTTAGATTTCAGCGAGTTAGACCTTTATTTAGCTTTAGATATTTTAGATGTTACTTCTAGTTTCACTTCTTTAAATAACTTCAATGTTCCTAACATAAGTGATTTAACATTATCTAATATAGCTAACGTTACTTCTATTAATAATAGTTTTAATAATTACACTAATGTTAGTGGTAATATGTTAAACGAGTATTCTTCTTTAACAACAGTTACAAATAGTTTTGATGCGGTTACTAATCAAGTATTTGAACTTAGTGAGGATATTACTGTTACAAATAGCTTAAATTTTGCCAAGACTGTTGAAATTGATTCCGTTGTTGGAGTATTGTTTAAAGTAGATCCTACAAGTTTTGACAATATTGATTCATTATTCTTTATAAATGCAGAATATGGGGATTACTCATTCTTAAATAGTTATAGTTCTTTAGATAATCTCTTTATAGATCTTCTTAAAGATGATTTTACAGGGCTTAATAATTCTTCAGTTGATAAGATAACTATTGAAGGATTTGGTGATGGGATAAGTGAAATTAGCTATACGGCAAATGATAATAGTGCATTATTAACGGCTAGTTTAAAATCAACTAATACAACGATTAATACAAATTCTTTAAATATATATGCTTCATTACCAAATAGTAACGTAACAATCATTACTACAAAAACTTTATTAAACCTAAGTGGTAATGCAGTTGATTTAACTATTGATTCTTCAACAATTACAGGATTAGATAATTTTAGTGGAACATCTAGCTTATACAATGTATCGAATTTATCTGCGACTAACCTTTATATAGATGCAAATGACTTTAGTGAGTATTTAGCTTCTGGAATAGTTCAAAATTTAGAAGTTACATCTGCATATGCTAGCCTTACTGTAGATAATAATTCAATTAATAGTCTAACTATTAACAACGATGCACTTACAACTATTGATTTAGATATACAAGGAACTATTGAGATTAATTCATTAACATCTTCGTTAAATGGATTAATTAACAGTAATACAGCAACGTTAAACACTGCTGGACTTACTAACATAGCTTTAAACACACCGGTAATTGTTAACTTGACAATCAATAGTGCATTAATAATTGATTTGAATTTAACAAATGCCAATATTGATAATGTTTATTTGGATATTTCAGAAACAAGTATCGATTTTTCTGGTAATGTGGATAATTTATACCTTAATGCTAATAATCTTAATGACATTACATTTTTAGGAAGTGCTACTGGTTCTAATCTTACACTTAATACAAGCAATAACCAGGATCTTAATTATGAAATAGTAGCTAACACAACAGTTATTAATGGTTCAAACATTCCTAATATGACTAATAAAGTAGGTTTAAGTGATATTAATGATTTTGATTTATCATTAACTAACTTAGCTACTTTAGCAATGGGAAATAGTAATATAACTAGCGTAAATCTTATTTCAAACAAGTTATCAAACACAATTAGTGGATCAAATGTTGGTGCTGTTGAATTAACTAATAATTCTGCAAGCACATTTGATATCCAAATAGGGAATGGAGATTTAACACTTAATACAGTTCAAACCGATTTAGATTTACTTTTAAAGGTTGATCAATTTGATTTGATCTCGGGAGTGTTGCAAACGTTACTTTTAGATAATACTTCTGTAGTTAACACAGCTAATTTAGGCAATATTGCATCAAATACATTAACTTTTAATGATGGTACAATAAGTAATTTATCATTTATTACTTCTAGTAGTGCTCTTGATATCAGTGGTTCAAATTTAGAAAGTGTAAGTGTTGGTGGGAATGCTCTTACAAGCATTACGGCTAACATCCCAGGTAGTGCACTTATTATTACAAATAACAACACTTCACCTTTTAGTGGAGATATTGTTTCAGATTCACTAGATATCGATAGTTCATATTCAAGCGTAACTTTACAAAATTCATCAATAATTAGCGATATTACATTAGAAAGTTCTAATTTAGCTACTGTATTCCTAG
>Ga0193951_1000491_pt1 | contig 17946 bp, 15 predicted proteins | sample BB_2_MG_FD_140370 | JGI IMG/M metagenome (GOLD analysis project Ga0193951, IMG submission 140370) | Microbial mat bacterial communities from the Broadkill River, Lewes, Delaware, United States - BB_2_MG | ecosystem: Environmental > Aquatic > Freshwater > River > Microbial mats | place: USA... | reverse complement strand
GCCGATGGTACCGTCGACTGGGTGCATAATCTGTCAGTACTCAGTGAACTGTACCCACAGCTGCAGATTGAGCTGATCGAAGAAGCCCGCCACCAGCTGATCAACGAGGCTGCCCCCTACCAGAGCCGGTTATTCAAGCTGTTACGCACCGCCCTGCATAGTCATCCCTCGCCACTGCCTGCAGAACCTGAGTACCGCCCCGTATCCAGCAGATAGCAAAAAGCCAGTCAGAAACTGACTGGCTTTTGTGTGCCGAACAGGGCAAAGATCAGAACAGACGGCGGCTACGCAGGGTGCCTTCAACCTGTTTCAGTTTTTGCAGCGCCAGTTCAGAGGCATCCGCATCCACATCGATTACCACGTAACCGATTTTTTCGTTGGTCTGCAGGTACTGACCGGAGACGTTAATGTTGTTCTCGGAGAACACGGTGTTGATCGCTGCCATTACGCCAGGCACGTTACGATGCAGGTGCAACAGGCGGTGTACATTCGGATGTGCTGGCAGGGCCACTTCAGGGAAGTTAACCGAAGTGATAGAAGTACCGTTGTCGCTGTATTTCGCCAGCTTCTCTGCAACTTCGTAACCGATGTTTTCCTGGGCTTCCATGGTGGAACCACCCACGTGCGGGGTCAGGATTACATTGTCGAACTCGCGCAGTGGCGAGATGAACTCATCCTTGTTGCTGCGAGGTTCAACCGGGAATACGTCAATCGCAGCACCCAGCAGCTTGCCGGAGGTCAGCACCTCGCACAGGGCATCAATATCAACGGTAGTACCACGGGCAGCATTGATAAAGATGGAGCCTTCTTTCATCTGGGCAAACTGTTCAGGGCCCATAATGTCTTTAGTGGAGGCTGTTTCTGGCACGTGCAGGCTGATGATGTCACACAGCTCAAGCAGCTCTTTGAGTGAACCCACCTGGCTGGCATTACCCAGTGGCAGCTTGGTCACAACATCACAGAAGTACACTTCCATACCCAGTGATTCAGCCATCACGCTGAGCTGAGAACCGATGCTGCCGTAGCCGACAATACCCAGTTTTTTACCGCGAATTTCGTAGGAGTTGGCCGCAGATTTCTGCCATACGCCACGGTGTGCCTTGGCATTCTTCTCGGCAACACCACGCAGCAGAATGATCGCTTCAGCCAGTACCAGCTCGGCAACAGAGCGGGTGTTGGAGTACGGTGCGTTAAAGACCGCGATACCGCGCTCAGTCGCTGCTGCCAGGTCAACCTGGTTGGTACCAATACAGAAACAACCGACAGACACCAGCTTTTTAGCGGCATCGAAAACCTTGGCGGTCAGCTGGGTGCGCGAGCGAATACCAACAAAATGGGCATCTTTGATCGACTCCAGCAGCTGCGCTTCCGGCAGGGCGCTGGTGTGGAATTCGATGTTGGTGTAACCGTGTGCATTCAGTGTATCTACGGCGGACTGGTGCACGCCTTCCAGCAGCAAAATCTTGATCTTGCTCTTATCCAGGGAAGTGTTTTGGCTCATCGTTCAGACTCTGTCTCTGTTAACCGATAAGCCTGCCAGTGGCCGGATTATCGGTGCAATCGGCTAAATTGAGGCGCCTAATACTAGCACGCAGATTGCTGAATGTGTCGCTCACAGCAAAGAACATGACGGAAATATATTCAGCAAAGCTTGAGTTATTTTCCGCTAGTGCACGTCATTTGCGGCGAAGTGCAGCAAAACTGCACTAAAGTCTAACTGACTGATCAAACAGGAAATAACCCGTAAAAAACGGAATAATTATGCGCATATTGTGCACTGCAGCGCCAGTTTCTGTGTATGAAAGAAGGTAAGGACAAGTGAATAAAGAGGCACAGACAGAAGAGGAACACCAGCGATCAGCATGCTGAACGCTGATGTGACACAGCCTTAGCCGTAGTAGCACAGGTACGCGGTTGCCTGCTCTACTTTGACGTTAAACGTCTGGTTGGCGGCGACTTTGAACTCGGTGCCTGCCGGGTAGTTTTCAAAGCTGTCGCTGCCTGGCAGCTGGATGATCAGCTCACCTGAGACCACTTTCATCAGCTCATTTTCGCTGGTGCCAAAGGCATACTCACCCGGTGCCATTACGCCTGCACTGACCCGGCCTTCGCTGTTTTCGAAGCCGATTGATTTCACGCCACCATCAAAATATTCGTTTACATTCAACATACTATCACTCCTGCTGACCCGCCTGGGCAGGTCGTTCCGGGGGCTGTATCGCACAGCGTTTTATCTGACAGGCATCTATGCACCTGTTTCTGGAGCACGGACTATAGCCCCAGTCGCCGCTGTTTGTCTAAGCCTGCAACCGACAGCCGTTACCCGGCCTGCTCCAGCACAAAATCACGAAAGGCCCGGTTGGCCATCGACAGATAACCGTCCTTACGCCAGGCGATCGACAGATCCAGCCAGACCGGCTCGGTAAAGGGCCGCGTCACCAGCTGGTCGTCCGGCTGAATCACCATCTCCAGCAGGGTCGACACGCCAAAGCCCTGCTGCACGATGGATTTGATCAGTGGAATCAGATTGGTCTCGAAACCGATATCCGGCTCCAGCCCACACTGGCTGGCCAGCCGGTCCACCACTTTGCGGTGAAAATAGCCCTCTTTGAACATCACCAGCTCCTGAGCGAAAAACTGTGCCGGTGACACCGCCGCCAGTTGTGCAAAGGGATGTTCCTGACCCACGGTCACCAGCATCTGAGCCTGCAGAAACGTACAGGCCTGCAATTGTTCAGGCACAAATTCGGCCACAATAACGCCCAGGTCCAGCTCACCACGCTCCAGCATCTGCTGCAATTGCCAGGTGCCCCCTTCGATTACCGTCAGCTTCAGCTCCGGATACCGGTGGCGAAAGGCCATCAGGATCGGTGGAAAGAAATAGGAGCCCAGCATACTGGGGATGCCCACGCGCACCTCACCCTGGCTCAGCCCTTTCAGCTCGGCCATCTCCAGCGTTGCATCGTCAACCGCTTGCAGAATACGCTGGGCATGCTGCTGCAACCGCAAGCCCTCGTCGGTCAGGCGTACCTTGCGGTCTGTTCGCTGAAACAGCTGCAACCCGAGCTGATCCTCCAGTTTACGCACCCCCATACTGATGGCGGGCTGTGCCACATGCAGCTGCTCCGCTGCACGGGTAAAGCCGCCCAGCTGAGCCACGGCCAGAAAATAGCGTAACTGTTTAAGGTCCATCGGTGATCCTTGCGCTGTTTAGCGGGCTGATCTGAGTTCGATACAGACACTCAGCATAAGCAAACGTTATTAAATTAATAACAACTATATATTTCTCTGATTATCCAGCCCGGCCTACACTCAGCGCAATTGTTTTCAGTCAGCCCAGCCACAGGAAGCCCAGCATGATAAACACCGGTACAGCCGCCTTCTGGCGCGCAACTCTGGCCCTGTGTGTGGGGTCCTTCACGGTCTTTGCCAATGTCTATATTACCCAGCCGCTGCTACCGATGCTGGCGGAGCATTTTCAGCTCACGGCCCTGCAATCCGGCCTCACCTTTACCCTGGCCACGCTGACGCTGGGGCTGTCGTTACTGATCTACGGCCCGCTCTCCGATGTGCTGGGCCGACGTGCCATTATGCTGCTGACCCTGGCCGGTGCCATCGCCTGTACGGCGGCCCTGTCGCAGGTCGAAAGTTTTGCTCAGTTGCTGGCCCTGCGCGCACTGCAGGGTTTCCTGCTGGGTGGCCTGCCCGCCATCGCGATTGCCTATATGGGCGATGAGTTCAGTGACAAAGCACTGACCAGTGCCGTGGGACTGTATATCGCAGGCAACAGCCTGGGCGGCATCGGCGGACGCCTGATCGGCGGCTTTGCCGGGGAGCAGCTGGGCTGGAGCGCAGCTTTTGAGGTTGCTTTTATTATCAGCCTGGCCGGCCTGCTGATCTTTGCGCTGTTGCTGCCACCCTCCCGCCAGTTCAAACCCCGCCCGGCAAAGCCGCGCCAGATGGTGGCAGCTTTGATGACCCATCTGGCCAACCCACTGCTGCTGGCGGCCTACCTGATCGGTGGTCTGAACTTCTTTATCTTTATCAATCAGTACAGCTACGCCACCTTTATGCTGACTGATGCACCCTTCAATCTGCCCACCAGCCTGCTGGGAATGCTGTTTCTGACCTACCTCAGTGGCACATTCGGCTCCGCCTGCTGTGGCCAGATTGCCAGCCGGATGCCGCTGCCCGCCGTGATGGCCTGCGGCATCGTGCTGCTGATGCTGGGTTCGCTGATCACCCTGGCAGGCTCTCTGACGGCGATTATCAGCGGTTTTCTGATCAATGCCTTTGGCTTTTTCATCGCCCACTCCAGTGCCAGCAGCTGGGTCAGCCAGCAGGCAACTCAGGCCCGTGCCAGCGCCAGTTCGCTGTACCTGGTGTTCTACTATCTGGGGGCCAGCAGTGGCGGCCTGTACCTGGCACCGTTCTGGCAATGGGCGGGCTGGAACGGGGTGATCACCGGCTCCCTGCTGGTACTGTGCCTGACACTGGCGCTCAGCGGCTGGCTCTATCAGCAGCAACGCAAGCCACTGCAGACGGCTGGATCTGCTACCATGCCCGCCAGTCATCCATAACCCTGTCACCGAGTAACAAGGAGCCTGCCATGGCATATCAGCATCAGTTTGACGATGGTCGCGCAGTTGACTGGCCGTTAGGTAAAGTGGTCTGCATTGGCCGTAACTACGCCGCCCACGCCGCTGAACTGAATAACCCGATCCCGACCACCCCGCTGCTGTTTATCAAACCGGCCAGTGCCGTGGTCAATATGGCGGAGCCGTTCCGGGTACCCCGTGACCTGGGCGAAGTCCATTTTGAAACCGAGCTGGCGATCCTGATCGGCCAGCCGCTGACCAGTGCCGACGAAACTCAGGCGGCTGAGGCCATTGCCGGGGTCGGACTGGGGCTGGACCTGACCCTGCGCGATCTGCAGGACGCATTGAAGAAGGCCGGTCAGCCCTGGGAGAAAGCCAAAAGCTTCGATGGTGCCTGCCCGCTGTCCAGCTTTATCAGCCCTGACAATATCGACCTGACCGATTGCCAGATCCGCCTGCAGGTAAACGGTGAACTGCGCCAGGACGGCAACAGCAGCCAGATGCTGACCCCGGTGCTGGAGCTGCTGAGCTATGCCTCCCGGTTCTTCACTCTCAATCCGGGTGATGTAGTACTGACAGGCACCCCGGCAGGCGTCGGCCCGGTGCGCCCGGATGATCAGCTTGTGGTTGAACTGGCAGACCAGCTGCGAGTAGAAACCCGCGCCTGCTGATAGCGTACCCACATCCGTAGCCACCCTGTACGCAACAGGGTGTAAACTGGCACGCTTAATAGAACCAGATGTAAGCAACTGATCGCTTCAGGGAGAACACACCATGTTGTGGGTTAAAACCTTTCATATTCTGGCCATGACCAGCTGGATGGCGGGCATTTTCTATCTGCCCCGGATTTTTGTGCACTTTGTCGAAGGCCGCGAAGCCGGTCAGGATGTAACCCGGCTGGAGATCATGGCGGGCAAGCTGTACAGCTTTATGACCATTATGATGGTCTTCACCCTGGGGCTGGGCCTCTGGTTGTGGCTGGGTTACGGCTTCAGTGGTGGCTGGCTCCATGCCAAACTGGCTTTCGTGGTACTGCTGATCGGCTATCACCACTGGTGCCTGGCTTATCTGAAAAAACTGCGCGCTGGTACCCTCGATAAAAGCGGAAAATACTTCCGCCTGTTCAATGAGTTACCGCTACTGATCTTTATTCCTATCCTGATCTTTGTGGTCGTTAAACCGTTCTGATCCAGCCCTCTCCCTGTAGCAACTGACTGCGTGCATCTCCGGCCACAGTGCCAACAGCTAACGCACACAGAACAGGCTGCTACGGGGGCAGATCTGCTGTCTCACCGCTAAACTGGTACCTTGTCTTACAAAAAACTGGACCCTTCCCAGCCATACTTTGGTCTTAGCCTGCGCTTGACGCCATCACCGCTACCAGCGGTACACTCAGCTGACAGGTTCACGACGGACCTTTGTTTTGCAGCAGGTACAAGGACATGTTTCCAGCCTGGCAATTCAGCGAACACCGGTTCGCACAAACCAGACATATTCAGGTGCAATGATGAAATATAAGAATAAAATTTTCAAAGCAGTGACTCTGGCTTCCATGATGCTCGGCGCAACCGCCTGGGGCGCAAACTGGAAGGTCGCCGTCGGCGATGGCGGCGGCAGTGCTCAGGAAGCACTGGGGCTTAAATTTGCCGAGATTGTGGCCGAGAAGACCGGCGGCAAGCACAAAATGAAGCTGTTCCTGAACGGCCAGCTGGGCTCTGAGCAGGACACCGTTAACGATGTTGCCATCGGCACCCTGGATTTCTCCATCCTGGCCAGTAACAACCTGACCCCGTTCTCCCCATCGCTGGGCGCACTGTCCATGCCCTACCTGATCAAGACCGTCGACGAAGCCAAAACCATCGTCAATGGCCCGATCGGCGACGAACTGGTGAAAAATACCGTGCGTGATGCCGGTGCTCGTATCCTGGGCTGGACCTTTACCGGCTTCCGGGTACTGAGTAACTCCAAACGTGCCATCAACAGCATTGATGATCTCAAGGGCGTCGTGGTACGGGTGCCGAAAAACGAGATCATGATCGACACTTACAAGTCATGGGGCATCAATCCAACCCCGATGGCCTGGTCTGAAACCTTCACCGCCCTGCAGCAGCAGGTGGTCGATGGTCAGGACACCCCTTACACCACCATCTATGCGATGAAGTTCCACGAAGTACAGAAGTACATCACTGATCTACACTACTTCTTCCTGCTCGAGCCACTGGTGATGTCTGAAGCGCTGTATCAGGATCAGAGCCCGGAGATGCAGAAAATGCTGACCGCCGCAGGTAAAGAAGCGACCGCCTACAGCGTGCAGTGGCTCAATGACAAAGAGACCACCATCCGCAACGAGCTGGTCAACAAACACGGCATGGAGATCAGCACCCCGGCTGATGAAGATATCTGGGCACAACGGGCGGTGGATAAGGTCTGGCCGAAGCACTATGAAAGCATCGGCGGTAAAGAGAAGCTGAACACCATTCTGCGCGCACTGGGTCGCAAAGAGGTATAACCCCCGCGTAATCCGACACACTACGCCCGGCCCTGTGCCGGGCTTTTTGTTACGCTGTCCTGCCCTTTCCGGGCCTGAGGTTACGCTATGCCACTTCCCCTTTTTCATCTTGAGCCTGACAGTGGCCAGAGCCTGCAGCAGCAGATCCACTCACAGCTCAGTAGCGCCATTATGAACGGCATCATTCCACTGGAAATGCCGCTGCCCTCCAGTCGAAAACTGGCCACCCGGCTCAGTGTCTCCCGCAATACCGTTATTCGCGTCTATGAACGCCTGCAGGGTGATGGGGTTATTGTGTCCCGTGAACGCAGCGGCTACTACGTTAACCCGGAATACCGCCAGCAACCGCTGCCAGAACCCTGTACCAGCCCCAGTGATGACCAGGTCAACTGGGACCGGTTTCTGCCCGTACGGCCCAGTGAGCAGCGCAATATCGTCAAACAGCGTCACTGGCAGCGTTACAGCTGGCCCTTTGTTTATGGTCAGTTTGATCCACAGAGCTTTCCCATACAGCAATGGCGGGAGTGCTGCCGGGACTCGGTCAGCGAAGCGGCGGTCGGCAACTGGGCCAGTGATCAGCTGCTGGATGACTCGATGCTGATCGAACATATTCAGACCCATATTCTGCCGCGTCGAGGGATCTGGGCCCGGCCCGAACAGATCCTGATCACCTGCGGGGCGCAGCATGCGATCTCGTTGACCACCCAGCTGGTGCTGCGCCCCGGCGGCCGCTTCGCCATTGAAGACCCTAACTATGTGGATGTGCGTAACATCGCCGCGATGCGACCGGCGGAAGTTATCCCCATTCCACTGGACGCTGAGGGGCTGATCGTTGATGAGCGGCTGAGTGATGTGGACTGCGTCTATGTCACCCCCAGCCACCAGTTCCCAACCACCGTGACCATGTCACTGTCCCGGCGCAAGCAGTTACTGGCCCGCGCCGCCGAGGACGACTTCCTGATCATTGAAGATGATTACGAGGCCGAGAGTAACTTTACCGGCACCCCCTGCCCGGCACTGAAAAGTATCGACAGTGCCGGGCGGGTGGTTTACGTCGGCAGCTTCTCCAAAACCCTGGCCCCCGGCCTGCGGCTGGGCTATATGGTTGCCGATGAAACCCTGATCCGCGAGGCTCACGCCATGCGTCGGCTGATGCTGCGCCACGCACCGATGAATAACCAGCGTACTGTGGCACTGTTTATCGCCCGTGGTTACTACGATCAGCTGATCAATCGTCAGGCGCTGGTGTATAAAGAACGCTGGCAGCTGATGCAGGATGCCCTGCAGACCTACCTGCCCGATAGCACCAACCCGCCCACGTTCGGTGGCTCCTCCTACTGGGTAGAAGGCCCACGCCATCTGGACAGCCGGGTGCTGGCAGATAAAGCACGTGCCCAGAGTATTCTGATCGAGCCCGGTGAGATCTATTACTGTCAGCAGGCACCCCGAAACTGTTTCAAGCTGGGTTACAGTTCTGTCCCCTCCGAGCGCATCGACAGCGGTATCGCCCAGCTGGCCGAACTTGTCCACAGCTACGCTCGCTGGTAAATCATCCACAGCTCATCTTTACTCACAGACTCTGATGCCTCAGGCCAATGTGGATAACCCGCTTGCCGGTTTATCCACACCCTCAGTTAACACCTGACTCACTCCAAAGCAGGGTATCAGTCCGCCAGGTTTCACCCCCCAACTGGATCTCTGCCTGCCCGGGCTGCCCCCCTACACTGGTTCTCAACAGATAACCCGGCCTCCATACCGCGACAGGATTCAGATCATGAGCAATCAGAACATCACCATCCAGGACCATATCAACGGTGAATGGATCACCCAGAGCCAGCTACCATCAGCTCCCCTGTATAACCCGTCCACCGGTGCCCTTATTGGCCAGGTCCCGCTGGGCAATGCCGCTGTATCCAGAGCTGCTGTTGCGGCGGCAGCCGAGGCGTTTCCGAGCTGGAGCGCTACGCCGTTACCTAAACGGATGGATTTTATCTTCGCTATGCAGGCTGAAATGGTCGGCCGCAAAGAAGAACTGGCCCAGGCCATTGCACTGGACCAGGCCAAGCACATTGCTGAAGCACGCGGTGAGGTACAGCGGGTTATTGAAATCATCCAGATGGCCTGCACCATCCCGGCGCTGATCCAGGGCGAGTCAATCCAGGGCATCGCACAGGGCATCAGCGGCCGCATCGTCAAAGCACCGCTGGGTGTGTTCTGTGGCGTGGCTCCGTTTAACTTCCCGGCGCTGGTGTTTGGCTGGTTTATTCCTTTTGCGATCGGTACGGGCAACACCTTCGTATACAAACCCTCCACTGAATCACCGCTGTTTATGCAGAAGATGATGCAGCTGCTGGTCGACATCGGCCTGCCCAATGGGGTGGTCAATGTGGTTCACGGTGACCGCGAGGTTGTCGAAGCCTGGTATGACGATGACAATGTCGCCGGTGTCTGCCTGGTTGGCAGCTCCCCCACCGCCAAGGCAATCGCTGAAGGCTGTGGCCGTCATGGCAAGAAAACCATGCTGCTCGGTGGCGCGAAAAACTTCCTCGCCGTGATGGAAGATGCACCCATGGACCTGCTGATCGAAAACGTACTGATGTCCGGCTATGGCAGCGCAGGCCAGCGCTGTCTGGCGGTATCCAACATCGCCTGTGTGCCGGAAATCCACGATGAGTTCGTCGAGCGCCTGCTCGCCGCATCCCGGAATGTCACCGTGGGTGATGCAATGAACCCCGATGTGTTTATGGGCCCGGTGATCTCTGCGAACGCCAAAGCCCGAATCGAGAACTACATTGATATCGGCGTTGAAGGCGGTGCAACCCTGGCACTGGATGGCCGTCAGCCCGAGGTGTCTGCAGAGAATAAAGATGGCTATTTCGTCGGCCCAACCGTGTTCACTGACGTGACCCCCTGCATGCAGATCGCCCGTGAAGAGATCTTCGGCCCGGTACTCAGTGTGATGAAGACCGGTTGCATCGATGGTGCCCTGCGGATGATCAAAAACCACCCGATGGGCAACGGTGCCTGTATCTTCACCCAGAACGCCTACTACATTGAAAAGTTCATCAATGAAGCCGATGTCGGCATGGTCGGCGTCAACGTCGGCATCTGTGCACCGCATCCCTACATGCCCTTTGGCGGCATCAAAGACTCGCTGGTCGGCAACAATAAGGTCCAGGGTAAAGCCGGGATCGACTTCTTCACCCAGAATAAAGTCGCCACTATCCGGGTGGTAGACCCACGCCCGGCCGACAGTTCACCGACCACACAAACAGACAGTAACGTACGCAGCTGCGTCGCCAGCTGAGTACAGCACTCACCGTTGAGTTTTCCGGCTGATTGATGAGGTTTTGCGAGAAACCTCTGGTCGGGGTTAGGCAGAGATCGACCGCTGCCAGCCGGTATCACCCAGTGATGCCGGTTTTTTTACGTCAGCACTGCAGGCATGAAGCCTTCAGCCTGGACACAGGCAATCGGCGCAGCTTCCAAAAGAAGGCGCTGAGTTAAGCGGGCAAACCTGGTAGTCAAATCAGATGTAACACAGGAAGGGAGATAACGCTGATCGTTAGCAGGCTGGCTGTAACCCGGACTGGCTTTATTTTTATTGTTCCTGCCGGATGACCAACAGTCTGTTAACGATCAGCGTCCAAACCTCGTTATTGTTATTTTTCGAGGCACTTCGTCGATCACCCGTTACCTGTTGTTATTTTTATTAATAGTGTCAGGGATGACGTATTCTTCGTTGTTGTGTCATGATTGATAGCACAGTACATGCCAAAAAACATAACCAATTGTTTTATTTATAAAAATACCAACCATAGACTTACAGAATCATTCACTGTTACCCACCCCGGACCCGCTATCAGACATAACAGGGGTAAAAGGGTAACACTCCGGGTAACACGAGCCAGCTGATCGAGGTAACCAGATATCACAGCGCCTTTCAGCAACAGTACACCTCACCGAGGCAAGCATTGAATCCTGCCCAGCCCAGCAAGGACGCTCATTTTACTTGAGTACTGAGTAAAAACAGAGTTTACACATCATCAGGCCACAGCCCGTAGCAACTGATTAATACCTGGGGGTCATCAGAACAGAGGGTTAATGTTAGTATGCACCGGGTTATTCGGTATAACACCGGCCAGACCTGACTAAAGCCATATGAACCACTGCTTATGTCAAATCAGCAGCACAGCTGGATGCCTTGAAGCTGATCGGCGACAAAGCATAACGAAATAAACTGTTCCCCCTTCCGGCACCACCGTTAACGCTGCCAGAGCGGGTCATGGATGATCTTACGTATGCACCCAGTTATAAAATTATTACGTCCACATCAATATATAAAAAGTGGCTTCGTATTACTTGGCCCATTGTTTGCCCACCAGTGGGCACTGACCACCCTGCTCGATGCAGGCCTGATATTTATTGCCTTCAGTGCCATGGCCAGCGCCGTTTACGTTCTCAATGATATTATGGATATTGAGTCCGATCGCGAGCACCCGGTCAAATGTAAACGCCCCCTGGCCAGCGGGGCTATCCCCCTCGCCCGTGCGAAGCAACTGCTGGCAGGACTGGTCACCGGCGCAGTGTTGCTGTCATTGACCGTCAGCCCATGGGTTACCCTGTTTATTTCCCTCTATTTCGGCATCAATATCCTGTACTCATGGCGACTCAAGCATGTCGTCATCCTGGATGTATTCATCATCTCCGCTGGCTTTATGCTCCGCATCCTGTCGGGAACCATTGGTCTGGCCATCACCCCATCAGCCTGGCTATTACTGTGCGGCCTCATGGTGACGCTGCTACTCGGCTTTGCCAAACGACGTGCTGAACTGTTAATGCTGGAGTCAGCGGGTAACGGCCACACAAACCTGACGCGCAAAGTGCTGGACGACTACAGCCCGGCAGTGCTTGAGCAACTGATCTCTGTCACCGCAGCCTGCACAATCCTCAGTTACGGCCTTTATACGGTCTCACCTCAGACTGTCGCCCTGCATGGCAGTGAAGAGCTGATCTATACATTGCCATTTGTGATGTACGGCATCTTTCGCTACCTGTTCCTGCTGCACCATAAAGCCCGAGGGAACGACACCGCACGCGACCTGCTGGCCGACCGGCATCTGTTAATCACAGTGGTGAGCTGGATAGCCACCACGCTATGGGTACTTTCATGACCTCCTCTGAGCACCAACCGGCACCAGTAGCCCAACCGACCCAACTGTCGGGATGGAGGCTCAGGGCCTTAATCTTATCGATTATCGCAGCTGCTGCCGGCTACCTGGCCTTCTCTCTCTGGGGAGGGTGGCAAGGCGTTGTGGACGCCCTGGTCCTCATCGGCTGGACCGGCACCCTGATTGTTCTGAGCCTGTCCCTGGTTAACTACGGTCTTCGTTTTGTACGCTGGCAGCTGTACCTGCAACAACTTGACCACCCGATCAGCTGGCGGCCCAGTTTACGTATCTATCTCAGCGGGTTTGCCTTAACTACGACCCCCGGTAAAGCTGGAGAGGCATTTCGGGGTGTACTGCTCAAACACTATAACGTCCCCTTCCCAGCCAGTTTTGCTGCTTTTATCAGCGAACGCCTGTCTGACCTGGTTGCCATTATCATTCTGGCACTGGTCGGCCTGACCCAATATCCACAGGCACAGAGCATCGTACTGGCAGGTATCGCTGGAGTTGTTGCTGCCCTGATCTGCCTTTCCAGCCGCCGCCTGCTGAATCGACTTAAACAGTATGCACAGGCAGGTCAGAACCGCTTTCACCAACTGATTTTTCAGATCAGTCAGATGCTGCTTCAGGCCAGACAGTGCCATACACCCTGGCTGCTGATACAGGCAACCCTGATCAGCGTTATCTCCTGGGGAGCCGAGGCAGTTGGTTTTTACTGGGTACTCCAATGGCTCGGAGCTGATATCAGCCTGTCGTTTGCTGTTTTTGTCTACGCCCTGTCAATGCTGGCTGGCGCATTAAGCTTCCTGCCTGGCGGCCTGGGGGGGGCAGAAGCAGTCATGGTATCTCTGCTTGTCCTCAAAGGTATGGATATGCCCGCTGCCATTGCCGCCACAGTTTTTATTCGTCTGACCACACTCTGGTTCGCCGTAGTAATCGGTCTGACGGCCCTATATCGCAGCCAGCAAGGAGAGCCTGCATGAGCACGTTACACTCATGGAACCGACTGCCCAAAATAACCCCAGACAGTATTCGCGTTCTGGCGGAGCCTGAATTACCGGCAACAGATGAAACACCCGGACCGCTGTGCATCTACGGCAACGGCCGCAGTTACGGTGACGTCTGCCTGAGCGACCAGGGAACCCTGCTTCACACCCGTCAGCTGGATCGCTTTCTGAATTTTGACCGCCGTAACGGCATCCTGCGCTGCCAGAGCGGCGTCACACTGGAAGAAATATTACAGCTGATCGTGCCCCATGGCTGGTTTCTGCCCTCCACTCCAGGTACACGTTACGTAACAGCTGGGGGAGCCCTTGCCAATGATGTTCACGGTAAAAACCACCATGAGTCTGGCACTTTCGCTCACCATGTCACCGCATTTGAACTGGTTCGCTCCAATGGTGAGCGCCTGCTATGTACCCCTGAACAAAACAGTAACTGGTTCCGGGCAACAATTGGCGGGCTCGGGCTGACCGGGCTGATCAGCTGGGTTGAAATACAGCTGATGCCAGTCCAGAATCCGTGGGTCTGGGTTGAATCGCAACGCTTTGCCAACCTCGACGAATTCTGGCTACTGAATGCTGCTGCAGAGAAACAGTGGCCCTATACGGTCGCCTGGATCGACTGTCTGGCCAGAAACAAATCCCGCGGTCGCGGCATTCTGCTGGCTGGCCGCCACGCCGCCAGTCAGACCAGCCTGCCCAGCTATCGGGAAACGCCGCTCAGTGTACCGCTCACCCCCCCGATTTCGCTGGTGAATGGCCTGAGCCTGCGTAGCTTTAACGCCCTCTATTACCGCCAGCCTGTTAAGCCACAGGGAGGGCTGTGCCATTATTCCCCCTACTTCTACCCACTTGATGCGATTAAAAACTGGAACCGGATATACGGCCACAAAGGCTTCTATCAGTACCAGTGCGTCCTGCCCCCGGAAAACGCCAAAGAAGCAACCTCGGAACTACTCAAAGCCATTGCCGAGAGCGGCCAGGGCTCGTTCCTGGCAGTGTTGAAAACATTTGGGCACAAAGAATCCCTCGGGATGCTGTCATTCGCACGACCTGGTACGACTCTGGCTCTCGACTTCCCCAACAGGGACCAGAAAACATTAAAACTATTTGAACGCCTGGACGCGATTGTCAGCGCTGCTGGTGGGGCACTCTATCCAGCAAAGGATGCACGTATGCCCGCCACTCTGTTCAAATCCGGCTTTCCTGAATGGGAACAGTTTTCCAGCTTTATTGACCCAGCCTTTTCCTCACACTTCTGGAGGCGTATCAGCGCATGAATGCTATAAACCGTGTCATTATCTTTGGCGCAACCTCTGCAATTGCAGAGCAGGCAGCACGGCAACTCGTGCAACAGGGCGCATCGGTCTACTGTATTGGCCGCAATCCTGACAAACTGAGTACCGTAATCAACGATCTGAAAGCCCGCGCCAGCCAGGCACAGGTGATTGACGGAGTCAGTGCAGATCTCACCGACCAGCAGACACACACAGCCCTGATCAACGATGCAATTAACACCCTGGGCGGGCTTGATGCCGTACTGATTGCCCATGGCTCACTGCCTGACCAGAAAGCCTGCGAGTCAGACGTAAGCAAAGCTATGCAGGAACTAAATATCAACGCCCTGAGCGTTATCAGCCTGATGACCATCCTGGCAAACCACCTGGAGGCACAGCGCAGCGGTGTTATCGCAGTTATCAGCTCCGTTGCCGGTGACCGTGGCCGTCAAAGCAACTATATATACGGTGCAGCCAAAGGCATGGTAAGTCTGTTTGCTGAAGGATTACGTAACCGCCTGGCTTCCTCCGGGGTGGATGTTGTCACCATAAAACCCGGGTTTGTCGATACCCCCATGACCGCGGAATTTGATCGCTCTGGCCCCCTCTGGGCTCAGCCAGAAACAGTGGCTCGAGGCATTATCCATGCGATGACCCGAGGTAAGAACAATGTCTACCTTCCCGGGTTCTGGAGCCTGATCATGTTCATTATCAAGCACATCCCGGAAACTGTTTTCAAACGACTATCACTCTAAATACACAAAACTATGAGCACAGAAAAACGAACCGTTGCTTTCTTCGATTTTGATGGCACCCTGACAACAGGCGATACATTACTACCCTTTCTCAAGTTTGTAGTCGGAAAGTCGACCTATTACCGTAAGTTAATTCAGAATAGCCCCATACTTGCGGCATATGCGATGAAGCTTGTCAGTAACAATGTCGCCAAAGAAGCTGTGCTCAAAAGCTACCTGTCTGATTATCCTTTAGAAAAGCTAAGGGAACAGGCCAGGCAGTTTAGTAAAGATGTAATACCAGCAATGTTAAGAGCTGAAGGTATGGAGCGACTAAAATGGCACCAGGAGCAAGGGCACACATGCGTTCTCGTCAGTGCATCCCTGGACCTTTACCTGTCATACTGGTGTGATGACAATAACTTTGATGCCCTGCTTTGCACTCCTATTCAGGAAGGTTTTTTCAACAGCCAGCACCCTGATGTTATGGGTAAGAACTGTTTTGGGGAAGAAAAGGTAAACAGAATTAAAGAATGGTCTGCTCCATCTTTAATGGATGATTCATATGCTTATGGAGACTCTAAAGGCGACACCCAGATGATTGCATATGTAAAGCATGGATATATGCTGAGAAATAACGTATTCAACAGGAAGTAACAGGTATGTACTCTCAAATCAATAGTAGAAATTGGTATATTATTGCACTATCCTCTCTCGTTTTCATAATGTTTTATTCGATAAACATAGGATATGTATCTCCAGACTCATGGAACTATCTTCGGCTAGCCAATGCCTTAATCGAACAGGGAAGCTGTAGCATAAACGGGGAATACTTCTCTGTCTTTCCCTGTGGTTACCCCGCCTCTATTGCACTAATATCAACACTTTCAGCAGGCCTGGACACCTTCACTGCCAGTAAAATATCGAACCTTATTTTTCTCTCTGCATCCTTTTTCCTTATACACAGAGCCTCTGGAAACTTACTTCTCAGCTTTCTTATTATAGTAAACCCTATAACATTAGACCTTTACCACTTCACCTTTTCTGAGAACGCGTTTTTATTCAGCTTTTCACTCTCATTCTATACGATAAGTAAAATACATAAGCATGGAATAACACCGTATTATGCAATACTCCTGACATTAGCACTTATATTTGGCATCAGTGCACGTTATGCCTTTGGCCCCTTCGCTTTCTTGATGTTTATTACCTGTATAATCGTCTATGGAAAAAGCACGTCATTAAAAATATTCCCTTATTTTGCGTTAGCAGGCATAACATATATTTCGTACCTGGCATTCAATCATCATCAGACTGGATACAGCACTGGAATGCCACGGATTCCGGCACCAGAGAGCCTGAGTTTTCTGATCATGTATTTTGGCTATTTCAACGCACTCTCTTTCTTAAAAATAGCCATCGCTGCAAGTCCTGTCATTTATGTCATTAGAAGTGAACTAATACCTACAATTAAGGCACCCTCACTTCCTGAAAACATTAAAAATAACCCTCTATCCTTTATATTTGTCCTTGGTTCTATTTTCCTTATAGTTCTATTCTATCTGAGGACACAAACCCAGTACGACCTATATAACGCACGCACAGCAGGGTACAGCCTTGTATTTATCTATGCTTCCGCGATCACATATATTTTCAACAAAAACACTCCTGTATTAAAAACATCACACATCGTTCTCACAGCCATTCTATCTATCCTGGCTTCGCAGCCAAAGGATTACTTTAAAACTGTAACGGGGACTCAGACATACATTGATTTTAGTGAGTTGATGGATGCCTACACGTCAAAAATAGAAAGTGCTAGTGCAGTATATTCACCACTAACTCCTGCACCAGCTGAGCATATTTCAGTGAATAAGAGTGCATTTTATAATGGTGCTGCCATCATTGAAGCAGATATGGCACCATATTATGAGCCTGACACACTGAGCTCTTTCAATAGCAAGATAGCTCAGTATAAAGAAGGCTGCTTTTATGATTTCACTCATATTAATGACAAAGACCAACTTGATAAGAAATTATCAGAAACATTCAGGAGCGGAATAGAGTTCAGAGGCAGCTCATTTATGCCAGAAATTGTACATACACCCAGATTAACTGAGGAGCTCAGGCAGCACCTGCATAGTGTTTTTATCCCTGGGAAAGCAGTCCCATGTCAATAAAGTACACAAGCCTGCTCTTTAATACCAGCCACACATCAGCAGGCGGCCGAGCTCTGATGCAGATGATGCGCAATCAGGGATATAGCCACAAGTAGCACGAGCGGAGCGTCCAGATACCCCTAACTGGTTGAATCGTCAGTTTAGTCTTGCCACACCTGATCAGGTCTGGTGTGGCAATATTACCTATATCTGGACAAGGGCATCTGTTGATTTAGCCAATCCCAGCACGGGTCAGATCAGAACGATGTTCAAATAGAATAGTAGACTGAGTATCCTGACAGTTACCGCGCCGACTCATGCTCTGAACAATTCGATAACGCCAGAGGCGCTGTCTGAATGTTCGGCTGCCATACTGACTTCCCTGATCGCTGTGAAACAGTAGCCCTTTCGGCCTTCCTCGCTGCTCAAACGCCATATCAAGCGCTTTGATTACCAGCTCTGCATCAGGCTTGGCAGAGAGCGCCCAGCCCACGATG
>Ga0193951_1000490_pt1 | contig 17964 bp, 25 predicted proteins | sample BB_2_MG_FD_140370 | JGI IMG/M metagenome (GOLD analysis project Ga0193951, IMG submission 140370) | Microbial mat bacterial communities from the Broadkill River, Lewes, Delaware, United States - BB_2_MG | ecosystem: Environmental > Aquatic > Freshwater > River > Microbial mats | place: USA... | reverse complement strand
AAAGGTGATGATTATGCGCACATTTTAGCAATAGGAGTATTCAGTTTAATGATAGTATTCTTTTACACAAGTATATATTACATAATCCTGAAAGAAAAAATACAACGATTTAAAAAACAGTAGCTATTGAGCTACGTAAAGACGCAAAAAAAATGAAAGAAATAAAAGACACCGAAAAAAAAGAAACAACAAAAAGAATTTCATTACATGAAATAATCTTAGGAGCTGCATTAATTGGTTCTTCCCTACATTTAGGGCTTAAAAAAGATAAAGAGCTACTTCTTAAAAAATCTAACAGAAATCACAAAATCAACCTAGTTATTGGTTTTGTTCTAATGTCCCTTTATTACTATCAAATCCATTTTGATGAAGAAGCTTTTTTCCCTATTTACATTTCGGGATTGATTGGTGGGTATTTTGTCGGTAAATCTTTAGCGAACATCAAATTTTCAATGAAATAGTAGAAAAAATGACAGGAAAAGAATTAATAACAGATAACGCAATCAGTATTGTTTTTGAAAATACAAATTTCGGTGGTACTCCACACAGAAAGGTAGTTGAAACTGCCTTATCAAATATAAATGAGGGTTACTCAATAGGGCATACGGCAAAATGTTGCTTAGTTGAGTTAGGTTTAATTACTGAGCTTTCATATAGCAATATAAAATTTACTAGAATTGGAAACAAGTATTTAGAAATATTGAAGGAAACAGTAGGTTAAGAGTTAGCCCACAGAAATAGAAAGGTAAGAGCTTCAGCAATAATAATAGCAGTAATTAAAATAACAAGCTCTTTAAAAAAGGTTAAAACTTTTTTAAACATAGATAAATATACAAAAAACAAATTATGCACAACGAAAAAGGGTTTGTAGTAGTTAGTTGGAATCCTGAAACCCCGAAATACCCATTAAGCTCGTCAGTAACCACTAAGCATAAAAAAACCAGCCTAAGAGACTGGTAAAATTGCTATGAAAAAGAAAAAGTGGCTTAGTTAAAAGCCTTACCAAATATACAAAAACATAATTAATTAATCTTAGAAAAATGGAAAAAATAACAAAAAAAAATCCGCTCTTAAAAAAGTTGCTAAAAATTAAAAATAGCCTTTTGTAAAGGGTAAAAATTACACCTAAAAACGATTTTAAAATAGTAATTCAAAAACCCCTAATCAAAATGACAAAAGGAAAGTTATTTGCTGAACTTCGTTTCATCCCTACACAGGAACTAAGAGAGCATACTAACAAAGTAATTGCAGAAAACCGAAAATTGCCTATTGAAGAAGTAAAATACCTTAAATACCTCCGACCAAATGAGGTAATTATAGTAAAAGAACATTTCGGAGTAGAATCGTAGCATTAAATTGCAAAAAACCGCAGCGCAACAGTTGCGGTTTCTTTATTATAAACTCCGCTAAACTCATCAATCCTCCGTAAACGTAATTAAACGTCACTAAACCTTTGCGAAACTCCGCAATCCTCAAAACCGTTTTTTTTCTCCTGTAACATTGTAGTCTCAAAACCTATGATGTGAGTAACGCTAGAGCAAAATCAATAAACGAAAAATTATACCGACCATTAAAAGATGGTAAAGAGTATGATGCTTTAATGCCGTTTAGCGATTGCTCTAGTTTAAAGTTAGCAGAAGGAGACACCAAAGTAGCTATTGAAAATATGGCGTATTGGTCTAAAGAATATAGACATCATACAAGTAGGCTAGCTGAAACTTTTACAAACAAAGGACTTAAAAGCACGTGCGACGCGGTTCATCAATTTTTATACTGGCATTTTCAATATAAAATAGACGGAATAAAACAGAATCTATGCAGTCCTGCCTGTGCTTGGTTTAAACGCAAAGACGGTATCGACTGTAAAAGTTTCAGCATTATAGGCTCAACAATTTTAGAAAATCTAGGCATTTATCACTATTTCCGACGTGTAAAAACCGCACCTAACGAGGGGTATAGTCATGTTTACGTAATAGTGCCAATCAACCAAAAACAACCCCAAAAACTGTCGGACGGTTATTATGTAATCGACGGAACACTACCATACACACAAGAACCAATTTCGTATAAACAAGACGATGTATTTATGGATGTAAAAGAAGCTTCATTGCCTATTTATGGGCTGGCAGGTATTAGTAGTGAAAATAAACAAAATACTTTCTTAGGAAACCCTGTAAAAGATGCGTTACTTAACGGAGTAGCGACCTTTATAAATTTAGGTATTCAGGGCTTATTGAATGAGTTAATGGGTTGCGACGATGCAGACTATGAATTTCCTGTAGTAAAATTGCGTGTAGAGCGAGATTTAAAAGCCCCGCTTCTTAAAAAAATAGCAGATTTAGACGATGCTATTAAATGGGGTAACCGCCGTAGAATACAGCACTTATTTAACGAAATATTTAAAAACTTTGATTTAGGTATTGCGCATTTGCGTAATGAAACTGCGTATAGTCAACGTGATGAATGTATAGCACAAACACTTGCAATTACCCTAAAATACATTGAAAAACTAAAGGAGGGGCTAGATTCCTTTTATACAAACTTTACGCAGTCTTTTGCTAGATATAAGATAGACGAGTTTTCTAAAACTTCGACTACTACAGATCGCACAATGTATTTCGTAGTAGGACAATCAGAAAACCCGATAAATGCAGAGTATCGCTTTATCGTAATTCGTCAAGAAGAAAGTAAATACGGTATCGACCCTATTTTACCATTTGGCAAAGAGGGAGAAACGTTTGAGTTCACTTCTAACAAATGGTTATTAGAGAATATCCAGCACCTTAAAAACAACTATAAAGACGGTAGAGAAGCAAACTACAAAGCTGAAGTTTTACCACTTATAGAAAAAGTAGGCAATTTGCGCAAAGATGCGCATTTAGGTGGAGAAACTTTGTACTTGTTTGAGCAACCAACGCAGAGAGAAATGTATAAGGTTTGGCTAAAGTATGATACCAATTACACCGATTATTTAAAAGAAGAAGCGCAAAGTTTACGTACTGCAAACGAACTGGCAATGCGTGATTATCAGGACAGACTTACCAAAGAAATAGAAAAAGATAAATCAGTAAAAAAGCGTAAAGCTTTAAAGAAAAACTTAGCTATTGGCGCAGTTGCTTTTACTGGTTTTTTAGTTGTGAAAAATAAATAGTTATGAATAGAATAGAATTTAATACAAGTGGCGATGTAAATCGACCTCAAAACTACGGTTTGAATGGCTGGTTTAGTGGTTTTTGCCCCTCTAATGGTATTGCAGACCGCTTGAACAAACAAGCAAAATCTGTTTTAGCAGAAAAAACAGAGTGGGAAAAAAAGTATGCTGCTTTAGAAAACGGACAACAGGCTTCGGAATGGGTTTCCTTAAAAGAAGAGGTTGCTCGTTTAGAAAAACTTATCCAGCAAGAAAAACAGGCACTACAACAAGAGCAAGGCATTGCCGAAGCTTTAGGTTTAGGAGCTTTTTGTAACGGTGCGGTTTCTCGTAGAAAAAAGGCAGAAGCTGCTTTACGTGATGCTGAAAATGCTTTAGGAACGGTAAAAGGAGCTTATGAAACTTTAGAGCGCCAGCAAAAAGAAGGTATCGCTAGAGCTTCAGAAGTAATTGAGACAAACAACCAAACTTTAGAAGCTTTAAAACAACAAGTTGCTGCTGTAAAACAAAAAGTTGCCAACTACAAAGCACAACGAGATGCAGAAAAAGCAGCAAAAGAAGCGCAAGCTGTTGCAGATACTAATGGAGTTAAGAAAATAAACACCGCAGGTTTTTTATCAAAAGAAAATGCTCCTTTAGTTATTGGAGTGGTTTTGTTATCAGGTACAGCTTTGTACTTATACAATCAAAAAAAAGGAAAAAGAAAAAGTAACATTAAAAAAGTAACAGCGTAATGACTACGACACAAATGGCAGCCACAGGGGCTTTTAATATGCCTAGTTGGGAAGATATGGTAAGTGATCCAGTTTCTTCAGGAGGTTCTTCTACAACTACAACCGCACCTACTACAACTTCGGGAGGAGGTTTTTTTGCGGGAACAAATTTTATGGGATTGCTAAATGCCATAGGAGGTACAGCAGCGCAAATTATCGCAGCAGGAAAAGGACAACAAGTAATTGTGAAAGATGCTAACGGAAACACAAGAGATATTGCTCCTGAATTAAAAATGAAACTAGAACAACAAGCGCAAGCAAATCAAATGTCCATGGATAAGATGGTGCAAATGATGCAAATGCAAATGATGCAAAACCAACAAGAAAAACAAGCATCAAAAAAAGATAATACAGCTTTATATGTTGGGCTGGGTGTAGGTGCTTTGGTTTTAGTAGGAGGTATTTTTTTAGTAACGCAAAACAAGAAAAAAAAGTAAGTATATGAAAACAGAAAAATTAACAGGTTCGATTGTATCGGCAGTTGCTATGACTGGTGGGGCTATGGCTTCAAGAGTAGTAGCTGGTAGTACTAAGACAGTTATTAAAAACGCCAAAGTAAGACACGGTGTTTTAGCAGGTGTAGCAATTTTAGGAGCTGCATTATTAGACAGAAAAACAAGTGTAGGAGCATTTACGCAAGATGTTGCAATAGGTGTTTCTGCAACGCAATTAGGCTATTTAGCTAAAGAGTTTTTTGCACCTGAAAAAGAGGGAACACTTAAAACAGCTTTAGGAAATCCTTACGGAGCAGATACGATTGAGTTTTTAGCATCGCCTAGCTATGATTTTATTCCAGCTCCTGAACAATCTTATACAGATTACGAAGAGTACCCTATGAGCATCAACTTTGTTGGGTAAACAAAAAATACAATCATCATAGAAAAGAAAAAAAATAAAAACCATTAAAATAAATTCAAAAATGAATAGAAATTCAAACGCTGTGCATCCTTTATTTAAGAATACAGATGCACATTTAAGACACACAAACTTTTTAGCTGACCAAATGGTAAGAAAGGGCTACGAGTGGAATCCTGCTAAAATGAAGCCTATGGATGGTGCTTTAGTTGTGAACAAAGAAATCGAAGTAGGAGGAACACAAGATTTATTAACTGGTGGTTCTGTTAAAGAACGTGGAATTAACGGATTTGACGGAAATAAGTTAGTAAAAGGACGTGTATTCTCTGCTAGTGATGTAGCTTTTGGTTATGCTGTAGATGATGCAGGAAAGCCAGCTCATTCGGTTGATTTCAACTACAACACTGCTCCTGCTTATTTAAAGCAAGCTGTATTAGTAATGAAGCAGAAAGACGAGAAGATCATTAGTTTACCTGTAATTGATATTATCAATACTACTGGTAAAGGAGATCAAGGTTTTTACAGAAAGTTAGACGCTTTCGCTTTAATCGAAGATGAATCGGTTATCGAATATACTTTAGAGTTTCCTGCTGGGGCTAACGCTAACCTAGCTGCTGGAAAAGCGTTATACGTTTCTGCGTATATCAAAGGTTTAGAAACGCACTTAAAGCGTTAATAAAAGAAAAAGAAAGAGTAATAATCAAAATCCGCAACGTATTTGCGTTGCGGATTTTTTTAACACTAACCTATGGAAAAGCCAGTTAGACAAATATACCACAGAACCAAAGTAAATGAAGAGTTATTGCAGCACGGCAAAGTAGGTGCTAATATTGATTTTTCTGAATTTGCTAGAGGAGTGGTCGCAGATACGCTGCCTAAAGGAAAATTAAAAGGAATTTACTTTTTACCGTATGTAAAGAAATTAGATACGTGGTCGGCTATTGACTATCAAGGAGTAGAACCAGCTAATGACGTACCTAATGAAGATTTCCCACTAGGAAAAGCGTTCATTTGTTCGCATACAAATATTCGTATAGAGGACAATCATAATTACCTAATAACACAACCAACCGATTTAAGAGACTACCATAGAGAAAACAATGTTTTAAAGGGTTATAAAGAGGTTGATTTTGATTTAGGCGAAAACGAACGAATCTTGATTAATTACGAATTAATAGGCGAAGATTTTCCACCTTGTGGAGAGTTCGTTTTTGTAATTAACGAAGAAAAAGTTTGTTAATCATGCAGTCGTTTTTTACCGAAAGACTAGAGACAGGCATTTTTACTATTGATTTTGAAAAAGAAAACAAGTGTAAAGGTACTGTTATGGTTGAAGTTCAGCCGTTAAAATCAGATGAAAAATTGATTTTAAACAGCAATCAAAACGAAGTAATCACACGCCAAAACCCTTTTAAAATAGAAACCAGTTTCCCTATTGTACATGGGGAGTTAACCTTTAAACCTTACGAATCGCACGCTAAAATGAAAACGGTCGTAAGATTTTTATTCGTCAAGTAAATATGAATATCCGTAACGTATTAGAAAATCAACTTTCAAAACCTAGTCATATTGTAAAAATAGAAGATAAGGCAAACGGTTTACGCTTAAAAAAAGAAAGCGCCGTAATGCGTTACGCTTATTCATTACAAGATATTAATACAATTTTTGGCTCAATAGATAGCTTTTTATCACACTTAACAAAACAAGGTTATCAGAATACCACTTTTTTATTTCAAAGAACCTACGGGTCTCCTGAAAAAGCCACTTATCACACCATGAAAGAAGTAACTGTAAACATGAACGAAAATAATTCATTTGCAGCGCAAGAAGCATCAAGTTTAGCGCCTGTGCCTACCCCTAATAGCGTAAATCAATTTTTAGCTAATCCCTTAGCAGGTGCTTTACCGATGCAGTATTTAGGTGCCATGGTAGAAAGTGAACGATCTGGCGACTACAAAAGGCGTATCGTAGAATTAGAAGAAGATAACAAAGATTATCGTTCTAAAATACGTAGGCTCGAGGAAGAAAACCACTCTTTAAGATTAAAAGTTGATACTGCTGAAGAGCGTGCAGATTTGAAAATTCAAAAAGAACTTTTGGAAAAGAAAGGTTTTTTTGAAAGTGATGGGATGCAAAAATTAACAGAGGGCTTAGGAGCAATAATTCCACACGTTGTACCAGCATTGATGAATAAAGGAGCTGCGCAAGCTCCTGCTCAATTAGGATCGCCTGCGGAAAATTTATCGCCAATCAAAGCACAGGCTATTGAAATGCTAAAACAAAGTAGTGATGAGACGGCTGGTTTTGTCGCTTACGTGTTGCAAAACATGAGTGAAAGTTTAGTAGAAGTTTTACAAAATTATATTGAAAATGCAGGGAATTAAAACCAAAGAAGAAGCATTGCAAGTGTTGTCTAAATTACCCGAAAAATCGCTTATAAGAATGGCTGAATTAAGCACAAATAAAAAAGCACAAGGGTATTTTTCAAATACGATACAGTTTGCAGTATTAAAGGGCTTTTTAGGCTCATAAAAACGCTATGAAAAAGAAAATAAGTACACGAAAAAGACCAGGGAAAATTGTTACTAAAGAAAACGCAACAAAAACGCTTAAAAGTACTGGAAACTTTATTGCTGACAACAAAAAAGAGTTGTTGTATGTAGGTGGTGGTTTATTGCTTGTTGTGGTTGGTTATCAGCTTATAAAGAACTTAAAAAAGGGTTCAGAAGCAGTAACCGATTTCATTTCAAAAGATCATTTAGAAACGGTAGATGTTACGGTCAATACCGATGCAAGTAACATAACCATTACACCTGAACAAGCACAACAATTCGCTCGTACTATTTACGATGCGTGTAACCACATGGCTCCGTTGTATGGTACAGACGAGCAAGCTATACTAGAAGTGTTCAAAAAATTAAATACAGGCGACGATTACAAGCTAGTATATAAAACTTTTGGCATGAAAGAATATAACGGACACAATTCGCCACCTCGTTCGGGGTTTTGGCGTTGGGCTGATGTTTTTGAGCCAAGAGATTTGACATACTGGTTACGTAGCGAGTTAAGTCCTAGCGATGGCGAAGTATATAACGTTGTCAAGTCAAGAGTTGAAAGTGCTGGTTATTCGTTTTAAAAAAAAGAAAAAAAGAAAAAGTTATGAATACAATTTTAATGGCTAGTAGCTGCCAAACAACAGGAGCAGATTTGTTCGATAAAGGAAAAAGAGGATGCTCTTTACCTGTACAAGAAGAAAAATCTTGTGGGTGTAAATCACAAAAAAGTTCTTGCGGTTGTGGCTGTGGAGGTCATTCAAAAAATGGAACTATGGAGTATAAAGGAACTGTTATCGACAAAGAAATGCAAGAAGCTTTACCGCTTGCAACATTAAAGAATTTAAACACAAATCAAGGAGAAGTTACTAATGATTTAGGGAATTTCACAATACAAGCTCATCCTGATGATATTATAGAGGTGGGTTTTGTTGGGATGAAACCACAAAGTTTTTTAGCTAGTAAATTACCTGCTACAATCGAATTAAAGAGTGATGGTATGCTTGATGAAGTTGTTCTTGATTTTAAAAAAGGAGTTGATTCTATTAAAAACAATGCTGGTATTTGGGTAGGTATCGGTTTGGTCGGGTTGTTTGCTTATGCAAAAACAAGAAAACCAAAAAGAAGCACCACGCCTAAAAAACCAGCGGTGAATGGATAAGCTAAACTTTTTAACCGCCAACTGGCAACTGCTAACGCTAGTACTTGGTGCTGGCGGTGGTGGTGGCTGGTTAGGTTGGTTATTTGCAAGTAAATCGAGAAAAGTAGATTATGAAGCTAAAGTGTTTCAGTTAAAAACAGAGATGCTAGAAGCTATAAAAAGTGATTTTGAGCATAGACTTGATTTTTTAAAGGAAGAAGCAAAAGAACATAGAGCGTACATAAAGTACTTGAAGTTAGAACTTCAAATTTATAGAAAAAAATTCGGAACATTAGATGATAACGAGATTAGCAATTTTACTACTTAGCATTTTTACACTATTGGCTTGTGCATCAAAAAAAAAGCTGTTTCAAAGTCAAAAAAGCGAAGTAAAAAAACTAGAGCTTGTTGCAAAGGATAGCGTTTACATAAATGTTACTTCGCTACCTATTGCAGACACTTTTTTTATTGGCTTAAAAACCAATAACAAAGTTGTTGATAGTATAATTGATTTGAAATTATCGGGATTTTCTACCTCAAAAACAAGCGGGAAAAACAAGTACGATGCAAAATACAATAGCACAAAAAAAGGGCTTGAAATTTCTGCAAAAGTAGATAGTTCAAGCGAAACAGAAACGCATACAAACACTAACACCACCAAAAACACCGACACCAACCAATCTACAGAAGTTGAAAGCTCTGAAACTAAAGGTTTCGGTTTTAATTGGTGGTGGTTTGTCTTTTGTTTAGTAATAGCGATCGTGGGTGCTTTTGTAATTCGCTTTAAATTTTTGTAAGAATGAGAAAAATAATTTTAGTAGGTGCATTGGCAACAGCTTCGGGCGTAGGAGCGTATTTAGCAATCAGAAAAAAGAAAATAGATAGAGTTTTAGACAAATTAAAGTTTTCTGTAAAAGATGTACAAAACTTCAAACTAAGTGGCGGTAAACTAAAAGCTGATTTGTACTTACGAGCGCACAACCCAACAAACGAAAGTTTAGACGTTAGCACAGGATTTTTAACCGCAGATACTTTACGAGTATATGAAAAAGGAACTAGCAAAGCTTTGGCAGTTAGCGAACTTCAAATTAATCAAATTGAACTACCTGCTGGCGGATTTTATTATTTTCCTGCATTAAGCGTGGAAATTCCATTATTAAGAGGGGCGGTAATCGCCTTAACTCAATTAACAAATAACAAAAGTAGCTTTGTTGATAAACTTACCATTGAATTAGATGTAACAGCAATGAACTACACAAAAACAATTACTATAAACTAAAAAAAAGAAAATGAAAAAAAGAGTATTTAATTTACTAATCTTAGTAGTTGCATTAGCTACTACTTTTAGCACTTTTTCGCAACGAAAAGTAGAAACTACTCACTTAATTGTAAAGTCGGCTAAAAACGCTGCTGTGTTAGGTACAGACGAAACTGGACGAGTAGTTGAAAAAGAATTGGATTTAGATTTATCTAACTTGGTAACTAAGGATAGTATAAGCGACTATATTCCTCAAATAGTAGCAGGAACTAATATAACTATTGATAACGCTGACCCTAAAAACCCTGTAATAAACGCAACAAGTGATGGTGTAAGTTCTATTGTAGCAGGCACAAACATTGCTATTGATAATACCGACCCCGCAAATCCTATTATTAACTCCACAGGTGGTAGTACAGGTTTAGAAGCTATTACGGAAAATGGAAATACTGGTTGGAGGTTAATTGGAAGAGATGTAGCTAACTACGGTAATATAGGGAATGAAGCAGTTGATTTTTCCTATTCCACTATGGCTATAAATAACCATGGTGCAACAGGAAATTCTTCTTTTGCTACAGGATTTGTAACAACTGCTTCGGGTAATAGTTCATTTGCCACAGGTACAGGAACTATCGCATCAGGAAATACTTCTCATTCAGAGGGTTCTTCCACAAGAGCATCAGGAGATTCTTCTCATGCAGAAGGTGATAATGCTAATGCTTCGGGAAGAGCTTCTCATGCAGAGGGTTCTTCCACAAGAGCATCAGGAGATTCTTCTCATGCAGAAGGTTATTCTACTTACGCATCAGGGAATTATTCTCATGCAGAGGGGCATTATACAGAAGCTATAGGTACAGCTTCTCATGCAGGAGGTAGAACTAATACAGCTAGGTCTTTAGCAGAGGTGGCTATAGGTTCTTTCGGTACAGATTATACTGTGTCTAATGCAACACTTAGTCGTAATCAGTTTTTCCCAACAGATAGAATTTTTAACATAGGTAACGGAGTTGACATGGCTAACAAAAGCGATGCTTTAACAATTCTTAAAAACGGTAAAATTTCAGCCCCTAGTTTTGATATGGCAGAAATTACCGATGCTAAAGACTTAGTTACCTTAGAAAAACTACAAAGTGAATTAAGTAGCGCAGGTGGTGTAAGCTCTATCGTAGCAGGTACAAACGTTGCTATTGACAATACCGACCCCTCAAATCCTATTATTAACGTAAATGGCGGTATAAATTCAACCGATTTAACTTATGTACCTGCAGCTAATCAAGGAATGGTTGAAAGTAGCAATGGTACTGATGCGATTATACCTGTAGCAGATGCAACTAATGCAGGGTTAATGCGTGCAGGTTTTGAGGCTATAACTACAGAAACTGTTACGGCTACAATGATAGCGCACCAAGATAATGTGATAAACGGATCTGGTAGTTTTGCTTTAAATGACCCTAATATTAAGGTTGATTATACAAAAACAGGAAGGTTAAAAAGAATGACTTTTAATGTAGGGGTAAGTTACACTAGTATAGAACCTACCGATCTAGGAGATTGGATTGTAAAAATACCTACTACCATCCATGGTTCAGCAGGAGAGGGAATGAAATTACCTTTATTACCTGCTTATTCTGAACCTGATACTTTTGATGCTGCCTTTAATAAGGAAGAAAGGTTTTCTTGTAAAGGATATTTCAGAACAAACACAGGAGAAATTATATTAAAAATTAAACTAAATCCTAATGCAGTTGATGCAGGAGGTTCTTCAGGTGTATCAAGTTTTAATTTTAATTTGGTTTATAGAACTGATAGTTAATGAAAGATTTGCTACAAATAACACAAGGTAACAACCCTATTATAAGTACAATAGGGTTTGTTTTTTTCGCTCTTTTCGGAATGTTTTTAATAAAAATTATTAGATATAACATAAAGAAAAAGCAGTTAAGAAGCCAAGAGCCACCAGTATTTTTAAAATTCTCGTTTTACCATTGGTTAAACGATAATTTATTAGACTTTGTGTGTGCCTTTTTTACTTCGTATGCGGTATATCGTTTTTTACCTGACACGAAAACATTTATAGGAGCTTATTTTACAGCTCTACCCGATTTTATAGACGATATGTTTTACGCTTTTTTGTTAGGACTTTCGTTTCAATTCATTTTACACAAATTACTTAACAAAATTAAAATAGTTGCTTAATGGCTAATTATGACATTTTTAAGAATAAAATACAACGAGCTGAAGGAGGTTACCAAAACCTTGTAAATGATAAAGGAAACTACAATTCTTTAAATGAGCGAGTAGGAACAAATTTTGGTATTTCAGCAAAAGTGTACGAAAAATACATAGGAGTTCCGCCAAGTATTGAGGATATGAAAAACATCACTCAAAACGAAGCGCATTACATCTTTAAAAATCAATTTTGGGATGCTATAAAGGCAGATGTTATAAATTCCCAAGCCGTTGCAGAAACTTATGCCGACCATGCAATAAACGCTAGTCCTAGAGCTTCAACGAGAATAATGCAACGAGTTTTAAATAACACGTTTGGCAAAACCTTAACCGTTGACGGTATTACAGGAAATAAGACGATTGCAGCTATAAACAGCGTTGATGCTACACAATTATTCAACGCTTTTTCAAACGGTCGTAAAAGCTACTACAACAGCTTAAACGATTGTAAATACTTCTGCAACGCTTGGCACGGTAGAGTTGAAGAGTTAGCTAACGACCATGGGGTTAACATCAATAAACCTGTACAGGTATCAAAAAAAAAAGCCTAATAATTATTGCGACTGTGGCTATTTCGGTAGCTGCGGTTGCGGTGGTTATTAAAAGAAAAACCAACGCTAAAAAATGACAGTACACGAACAATTTGCAAACCTTAACGGCTCGGAAGTGAGTCGTGAGGTTTTAAAAAATATAATTTCAGAAGCTAAAAAACAAAATGAAACCGAAATAGTATATCGTTTAAGTAAAGTTTTACTAGACAACCCCGATTCTGAAGAATTTTACATGGAATTAAAGCAATATCCAACCGCTTTAAATGCTCCACGTCATAAAGGGTTGTACAAAGATGCTTTAACGGAATGCGGTCGCTTAAAAAAAGGCTGGAAGTTTGAAAAAGGAAGCGTTATAAAAGTACCTACTCTTAACAAGAAAACAAAACAGTACGAAATAGGGTTGGATAGTAAGCCAAAACATAAAACTGAAAAAAAAACAGCTCCTAAAAAACCCAGGGAAAAAGTAGAAGTAAAAGAAATTCCTTTTGTATTAAATGATCTACCAAAAAAATACGAAAAAGTAATTTTTAATTCCGCTTATAACGAAATAAAAAGGTACACTAAATATTCAGATGTAGAGTTGTCAAATGCTGCTGTGAATATGCTTTTTTTACTTGACAGTAAATTATTTGAGTTACTTAATTTTAAACAAGGTTACGGTAGAAATTCTAACAAACAAGAGTATAGAAATGTTCCTGTAATTGACAGGAAGCTCTTAAAAAAAGACTTAGTTAACCTTGATAAAAAAGTGCTGCAATTTCTTTTAGAAAAATTAAAAGAATACCAATACGAAACGAGCTGGCACTCTTACGGTTTTAACGGTTTAAACCAATTTGAGGTTGCTAAAACAGTTCGTTTTAATATTCGTAGTGTAGAAAGGTTGTTGCCGTCAGGTTTGGGAGCCGTTTCAGTAAATACTGATGAATTTAAAAAAATGAGTGCTCGAGAACTTCGTGTTTTTACATTAACTTATTATAACGATCATTTAAAAGGTAAAACAGTAGCTATTAAAAACGCACTTGCCAACGTTGAATTTGTCACCAAAGCAGGAAGAAAGATTTTAAAGCCTATTTACAAGGAAAAAGTAGCTGTAATTAACCACCTTGAGGAATTAATAAAAAACTCTACTTATAACAATTGGGGTAGTAGAAAAAAAACAGACAGTCCTGATGTTTTAGGGTACTTAAATTTTAAATCTAAAGTAGATATTGACGGAGAAAAACGACATGTAAGAATTTCTATCATTTTAGATCGAGACAGAAAAACAAAATTAAAGACTTTTGAAGTTGGTACTAAGCCAAAAAAAAACAGTCTGCCCTATTCGGAAACCCGTAGGAAACTCCGAGCCGAGAGCAAACTGCAAAACAAAAGTACAAAAACCAAACCAGAAAAGCAAAATAATAAAAACCAAACCAAAGGGTTAGGTAATCCTACTGTACAACCTAACTCTTTAGCTTCTAAGCTTGCCCAACGAAGTAACCGTACCGTAACTTATTACGAAATTGACGACAAAAACATATCAGATTTTTTAGGTAAAATTGAGAAAAAAGAAAAAGAAAGTGTTGTTATTACGGTTACTGGTGGGCAAGGAAGTATGAAAACTAGGTTTGCTTTTCGTTTTATGGATGCTTTAGCAAAAAAATACCGTGTAGGTCATGCAAGTATCGAAGAGCATCCTGACAGCTCGCTTTACTGGAATAAAGTGCATGAGTACATTAGCGAAATATCGTTACATAACATTTCAAATCCTGAAATTTCAAATGTTAACGAGCTGGATAAATTAATACAAGAAAACGAAGTTATTGTAATAGATAGTTTTGCTAAAATGCAAGAGCTAGAAAGAGGTTTTGAAGTAGATAAAGATTTGCGAAAAAAATACGATGGAAAGTTGTTCTTAGTTATTTTCCAGCAAACAGCAGACGGTAAAATGCGAGGAGGTACAAAGAGCCAATATGATGCGGATATAGTACTCTTCACAGAAAAGTTCGATAACTACGAAGAAAATTTTGTGTACGCAGACAAAAACCGCTATCAAAATAAAACCCTGTGTGATTTACAGTACAATATATTTAAAGGAAAACTCAACGAGATAAACTCAACGGAGTAAAATAAAACTATGTAGTGTATAGTTAGTTTTTAGGTTGTTAAAAAGCCCGATTTACAAAATGTAAGATCGGGCTTTTGTTTTTCGTATGAATACAAAACTGTATTCAGAGTACAAAATAACTAATCTTTTTTCGTTTTTGTATTCAGTTTTGTATTCACACTAAACCCTTATCCGTACTGGGTTGGTTGCTTTTTTACCCTCCCCGAATACAAAAAATACGTTTTTTTACAAAACAAACAGCTAACAGAAAAGAAGCTAACGAAATCCTCCAGCATCGAACCTGATTTCTTTATTCACTCCTGTTTTAAAACCCTAAAAAGGGTGGTTTTTTACCTGTGAATACAAAACCCCACACCCCATGAATACAAAATGTATGCAGAAAATTTATATTGTATTCACGTTTGTATTCAGTTTTAAGCTTTGATAATCAATGTTTTAAGCCGAAAAACGCCACACTGAATACAAAGAATACGTTTTTTTTAGAAATATTATTGCTAATGGAATTAAAAAACAAAATCCGCATTTTTAACCATTGCGTCAAACGTTGCGTTTCTTTGCGTATAACTTTCGGTAATTTTTAAATCGTGGTGTCGAGCTTGGTCTCTTACTTTTATTGCAGGAATACCACTATTTAGTAAATCGGTTATTCCTGTATCTTTTAAAGAGTAAAATTGAAATTGTAGCGGAATATTGTACTGTTTTCTAAATTTTGCCCATTGATCGGATATTTTTTTAGGTGCGAGTTGTTTTGGACCCGATTTGAAATTGTCGTGAGAAAATAAAAAATCATTTGGGTTTGCATTTTTTAAGAGGTCCTCTAAATAAGGTTGAAGTGCATTAGGGATCGTTACATTTTCGGTTTTTTTGTTTTTTGCGTTTTCGCCTAGTACAGTAATAAACCCCATTTTTAAATTAACGTCTGCTACTTTTATTTTTGTAATTTCTGTTTTTCTGATAAAAGCATAATAGATACACATACATAGTATGTAGTATTCTTTATTTTCTTTCCCATAGTTTTTTAAATGTTCTTTTACTTCAGAAGTTAATACGGTTCGCTTCTTAGGTGGTTTTGGTTTGTTTTTAAAGTTTTTAGCTGGGTTTTTAGGTAAATAACCTTTTTGTACGCACCAAGAAAAAAAAGTGCTTAAAAATTGCAAATAGTTATTGTAGGTTATAGGAGACACTTTGCGCTCCAAGTAGATGTAATCTAAAAAAGTGTTTACTACTTGGGTATCTATTTCAACCAATAATTTTAAGGAGTATTTTTTATTTAAAAAGCTCATAAATACTGTATGAAAAGATTTATAGCTTCTTAATGTATCTATTCGTTTCACACCGTCTGCAATTTCTTTTTCAATCAATAGGAAGTAAATACTAAAAACATCGTCTATCGGCTTGTAATTATTGTTTTCAGCTTCGTAAAAAGGAGACCAGCCTTGTTGTAATTTATTGTTAATGATTTCAACCATTTTTTTTGCGTACTGCGTGCGTTCACGTAAAGGAGAAATTTTTGGTACTCTTACCCTGAACCTTTTTAATTCATTTGAAGCAGGAATTTTAGCGTAGTAAACAATTAACCAGTCTTTGTTTTTGCGAAGCTCCGCAGGTTTATAGTCTATAAACATTTTTGCGGAAGTGGAAATTTTAAATTTTGACATTTTTTTTTCTTACCGTCTCATTTCTAACGAATTGAGCAGTAAAATAAAATGACACATATTTGACACAACAATCTTGTTTCTTTTGGGTTTAAGTTGTTTGTTTTCAGTTGTTTAAACCCTTTTTAGTCGGGACGAGTGGATTCGAACCACCGATCTCTGGTCCCCCAGACCAGCACTTTAACCGGACTAAGCTACATCCCGATGTTACAAATATATTTAAAAATGAAAAGTTCTAAGTAGATTTACTTAGAACTTTATCAAGAATAAATATTATAATGAGAGTAGTAGTTAACATAACTACGATTCTTATGTATATATTGCTAACGTGTTAAAACGCTGTTTATTGTTTAGGCAGTTAAAGGTTTACCTTTTAAACGTTTTTCAATTCGTTGTTTCACAGCTGTTAAACGTTTCATGATATCCATTAACGTAGTGTCTTTTGTTTTTTTGTATACCTCGTTAATCTCTAAAATTAGAGCTTTTGCTTCTCTAGCAGCTAGTATTCTATCGCTAGTAGTAACAAATTTGAATTTTCTGTTTTCAAACTCTTCTGCCTTATTGATTAATTCTGAATTCATAAAATCTACCAATTTTAATTTAAAAATTTTCTTTTAGGTTTAGTCTGGTAATTGATTTGGTAAAAAAATAACCCCTAAAATAACTGGGGCGACAAATTTATAAGAAACTTTAAGTTTACTATAGGTAAATCCATCAATTTACTTTATGTGGTTATAAGTTTTTTTTATCGATCAAAAAAAAACAACCTTAACATCAATTATAGACATAATCTATAAAGATAAATATAGTAATTTTTAAGCGCTATGTCAAATTATTAGCAGAATATTAACAATTTTTGATTGAACATTTAATGATTTGTTAAGGAATTGTAGTGTTTTGGTGAGAATATAGTATTTTTGTTTGCGTTGTAGAAAATAATTACAAAATGAAAAAAATAATGTTAATAGCTTTTACTTTTGTGTTTTTGTCATGCAAAAACCAAGGAAAAAGAACAGCTTTAGGAGAATCTGATTTTCAGATAGAAATGAATACCAAATTTAAAGATGCTTCAAAATCACCTTTAACAAAAAAAGGATTGAAGGAATTTAAAGGGTTAGATTTTTTTCCGATTGATGAAAAGTATACTGTAAACGCTAACATAAAACTATTGTCAGATTCACCTGTATTTAATTTCCCCACAACAACAGATAGAGTAGTGCTGTATAGAAAGTATGGAATTTTGTCTTTTTCTATTGAAGGAAAAGATTTTGAGTTAGCTATTTATCAAGATGTAAATCCTGATCCTGAATATATTAATCATTTGTTTTTACCATTTTTAGATAACACAAATGGTAAAACGTCTTATGAAGGTGGGCGTTATATAGATGTGTACACTACAGATATAAAACCAGACGGAACTGTTACAATTGATTTTAACAAGGCATACAATCCGTATTGTGCGTATAGCGATCGTTATTCGTGTCCCATTCCTCCTCAAGAAAATTCTTTAGATGTAGAAATAAAAGCTGGAGTAATGGCTTATAAAAAATCTTAATAAAAAAATCCTGGAAGTGCAGGATTTTTTTATTTTGAAGGAGGAGTTAATCCTTCTTTACTGTCTTGTTCAATAGCTTTAGCTAATGAATCTAAATAAGGTTTTCTAACCTTTAATTTTGTTTCTGTGTGTGCTTT
>Ga0193951_1000487_pt1 | contig 18046 bp, 12 predicted proteins | sample BB_2_MG_FD_140370 | JGI IMG/M metagenome (GOLD analysis project Ga0193951, IMG submission 140370) | Microbial mat bacterial communities from the Broadkill River, Lewes, Delaware, United States - BB_2_MG | ecosystem: Environmental > Aquatic > Freshwater > River > Microbial mats | place: USA... | reverse complement strand
TATTACATTAGAAAGTTCTAATTTAGCTACTGTATTCCTAGGGACAATGGATATTGTAAATCTAGATATAGCTAACTCATCTAGTTCGTTGAATATTAGTTCTAATGATCTTAGTACTTTATCATTAATTAGTTCACCTGTTACAGGATTAACAATGATCACTCCAAATCTACTTAGTTTAGATTTGCAAACTACTGCAACTGGATCATTGAATATTTCAACAACTGCAAAAAACATTGATATCAATGCTTTAAATAAATCATTAATTACTTTAGAAGTAGACCCAACAACTGTTGGTGTTGGTAATAATACAATAAAATTAAGAAATTCAAACACAGTTAATCTAGTTACTAGTATTACTGGAGTAGATATTGATGGAAATAATAATGTTTTGAATATTGATGGATCAAACTTAACAAGTTTAAACTTTGAAGCAACATCAAATATCAATGATTTAGGTATTAATAATACTAATCTTTCGAGCATAGATTTAAATGCAGCAAGTGTAACATCGCTTGATTTTGATGTTAATACAGCATCGTTCACAGCTAACTTGGATAATTTAGTAGGATTGACAATTGATTCAAATGTGTTAAATGATTTAACTTTAAATGATAGTGATACAATTACTTTTGCAACTATCAATTTAACTGGAGTTCAAACAAATCTAAATTATAGTGGTGATGTAAGTAGTTTAATATTATCCTCATCATTCCTAAACTCAATTGGGATTAGTAATTCTAACATCAGTGTCCTTGATATTGATACTTCAGATCTTAGTACTATTACAGTTAATGGTGGAAATGTATATGACATAGTTGCAAGTACACCTAATAGCTTACTAACTGTTTCAGGCCCAATTGAAAGAGTTTCAGCAACTTTAGGTTCTTCAGGAGTTTTAAACTTTGATACTTTACTTTCACATGTTAGTGTTAATGGGAATATGAAAACAGCAAACATTAATGCACCTAATTCGACTTTAATAATAAATGGTTCAGCTGAAATCTTCGATATAACAGCTGTAAATGTTGATTTGACATCTGAATCAGCACAACCAATAACACTTGATACTACAAGTACTGATATATCAGTAGACATTCCAAACACAACGACACTTTCAATTATTGGTGCTGTTGTTAATGATATTGATATTAATACTCCGTTCTTAACTTCTTATACAGATAGTTTAACTAATGGAATAGTAATCCTCAGAAGTTCACAAAATAATATCGATGTTAATACATTAGCAAGTGATTTCACGTTTAGTGGCTCGATTAGTGCAAATGTTAATATTGATGTTAACGAAAACACTGTTTACAATATTAATTCTAGAAATATTAATACATCAAATGCTTTGTTAAAGAGTAAATTTGATTTGAATTATATTGGTAATTTCTCATTAAATCTTGTGGTTAACAATATAACAACACTAAATCTTGCACCAAGCAGTAGTATAAACAATAATTTTGATGGGCTAAATGTTAGTGGAAATATTGATAATTTCAATTTAGATGCAAGTTTTGGTGGGGATAACTTCGTATTTGATAGTTTAATAGTAAATACGCTTTTAAATATTGATGGAAGTGATTATTTGGATGTTTCATTTATGACACCATCACTACTAGCAAGTGTTGATACTTTAAATATTCAAACTCTTAATCAAGCAAGTATAAAAACAATAGTAGATACATTAAGGGATTCCTTAATAACTCTTGAGAGCAACATTGATCAGGCAACATTTAGAAATGTATATTACTTAGAAGAACAACTAGAGTTAACAACTCAAGAAAGTGTTGATAACTTAAGATATGATAATCAATTTGATATTGAGGTAAATGATATTTTAATTAATATCTTTAGAATCAATGAGTACTTTGATGCGACCTTAAATCCAGAATTAACTATTGATATTGAGAATAATGATTATGAAACAATGCAATACTACTATGATTTATATTTAGTTAGTATTGGAAAAACAGAAGAAGATTTGATATTAGAGTTTGATGAAAATTATGTTCTTGATATTAAAACAAGTATAACTAATACATTAAGTAATCCAGACATAGTTATTGATACAGCTAGTATAGATGCAGCTGTAGCTCTTGAAATTGATGTAGAAGCAAATCAATTTGCTGATGACTTTATGTCAGATATTGGTTTTACAATAGTAGGAGGTGTTAGTTAATGAGGAAAATCATGATTTTAGCACTTTTTATCCTCTTTCTTTCAGGATGTACTATTTTAGAAAGAGGTAACTATGAGGAAAACAAAGTAGGATATGTTTTTAGTAAGGGTTTAGTTACAACTTATCGTACTAATTTTGAAGGGAAACTAGAAGTATTCTTAATTGACAAAACAAATTCATTTTTTGAGGCAATTACAATTGCTGATATCGATTTGTCAGAATTAAATGAGTTTAGTATTGTAAATGAAGCTGATTTATTAACATGTGGGGTTACTGAGGTAATTAGCTTACCTAAGTTCATAAAAGTTAGTGATAAGTCCTATGTTTATAATATTAGTAATAATGGTGATTGTAGTTATGATGAATATACATTTCACGCTCTTGGCTATACTGATGAAACTGATTATATTATCGAAGAGGTAAGTCCAATTGAAAATGACTATATCACTTTATTTAGAGACCCTGACTTTTATGTAAATCCATTTGATGATATCGTGTTTATTGAAAATATTGAGTATAACGCTGGGCTTATTACATGGGAAAAATCATTGTTTTCTCCTGTGCCAATGTCCTTAAGACAAGAAGGAAATATGTTTAATGATAACCAAGCGTTTTTTGAACAAATTAGAATTCTTGAAAACTATTTACTAGTTAACCAAAGTATTAACTTATTAGTTTTAAAAACTGATTATGATCCAAATGTTGATAACACTATCTGGAGTGAAGAAACAATTGAAAAATTGGGTCGAGATAATGATGTTATAAAGAAAGTTAAGTTAGAAAATTGTGATGATATTTTAGAGATAATCACCGATACTTTAAGTAGATTGGGGATGTTTAACTAATGAAAAAAATAAATATTGTTTTAGCATTACTAATTGTAGTATTACTAAGTGGTTGTAATAAGGCTGATGAGACCGCTAATTTTAAAACAAGAAAAGATGATTATTTTGTTAGTGAAGATAAATCAGTCCTTATCCACTATAAAACTAATGAGTTTGGTGAATTAGTAGAAATTGATATAGATCGCTTATTGGAGATAGAAGAAATTATCTATTTTGACACAACAATAGATTTTAATATGGTTGTTGAAGGTTATGCTGGTGAGTTATTTATGCAACCAAGAAGTACTTGTGTGGATTATAATGATATTTTAGTTCCCATAAATATTGAGGTTGGAAGTACCAGATATAAATTTGATCGTACTGATTGTGAATATCAAGAAGTTAACCGCTATAATGAAGTGAAAACTGGGTCTTACATTAGTAAATTTGGGATTGAGGATACCATTGATGTTTCAAAGAGCACTAAAATATCTATAGTTTATTATGATCCAGATTCATTTGAAAAATTTATTGAAGTAAAAAGTTTGATTAACTCTAGAAAAAGCATGGGAGTGTTTGGGATTGAGTTAAATGAAAGTAGAGAATTTTTAATAGATGGAGATAACAATTATTATTATGATATGAATCAATTTGAACAGTTTCTTCTAGGAGCTCAAGAACTAGAAGGTGCAGTTAGTGCGATATTAGGAGTTCAAGATAGCGTAAATATATTCGATTTTGATCAGTTGCTTGAAGCTACAGAAGTGATTGAGGATTTTGAAGAGCTTTATGAACTTGAAATAAACGCTGTTCAAGAGCTTTTTAATGATATTGGAGTAAATGTAACTATTGTTGAGGAAACACAGACAGATGGAGAATAAAGTTAATATAAAGATAAGAAAAATGGATATAAGTGATATTCCATTTGTATATGATAATGAGATAAAGATTTTTGGTCGTAGTTTAGGAGAAAAAACATTGTATAATGAGATTCTATACAATGATTTAGCTCATTATTATCTAGCTGTTATCAATGATGAACGAGTTGGGTATGTTGGTAGTTGGTTTACATTACCAAACGCAGAGATATTGAATGTATTTGTAATTGAAGAATATCTAAAACTTGGAGTTGGTAAGGCATTACTATGTAAAGTTATTGATTTATGTAAAGAATTAGATATAATTTATTTATCCTTAGAGGTTAGAGAGTCTAATCTTTCAGCGATAAGTTTCTATAAAAAATTAGGGTTTAAGAAAGAAGCTATTAGAAAAGGCTATTATGAAAACAAAGAAGATGCCTTATTAATGGTTTTAGATGTTGGAGGTTTAAAATGATTGTTTTAAGTGTTGAAAGTAGTTGTGATGAAACTAGTGTTAGTTTAATAAGAGATGGTAAAGAGATTTTAAGTAATGTGGTTTTATCACAAATTGATATTCATAAAGAATATGGTGGAGTTGTACCGGAAATAGCGAGTAGAGAACATATTAAAGGAATCACTTATGTTTTTGAAGAGGCTATTACTAAGGCAAATATCAGTAAAGATGATATTGATTTAGTTGCTGTAACAAAAGGTCCTGGATTAATCGGGAGTTTATTAATCGGGGTTAATGCTGCCAAAGCTTTTGCATATCTAAATGATATTGACATTATTGGTGTTCACCATATTGCTGGACACATCTATGCTAATCAGATTAGTGAAGATTTAGTGTTTCCTCTTGTTTGTCTAGTCGTATCTGGGGGACATACTGAGTTAATCTTAATGAAAGAACATTATGATTTTAATAAATTAGGGGAAACTAGTGATGATGCTGTTGGTGAAGCATATGATAAAGTAGCTAGAACTATTGGGTTAGGTTATCCTGGTGGTCCGATAGTTGATAAAATGGCTTTCTTAGGAAAACCAAATTATAAGATGCCTGATTTAAAGAATATACCTGGTTATGGATTTAGTTTTTCAGGGATAAAATCACATGTGATAAACTTAGTTCATAATGCTGAACAAAGAAATGAAGAAATTAATAAAGAAGATCTTTGTGCAAGCTTTCAAAATGCAGTTACAGATGTCCTTGTGTATAAAAGTAAAAAAGCAATTGAGGAGTATGGAGCTAAGATGTTTATGATTGCTGGTGGTGTAGCTGCAAACAAAGGTTTAAGAGCAAAAATCCAAGCAGAAATAACTAATGTTAAGATAGTTGTTCCTGAATTTAAATACTGTACAGATAACGCTGCAATGATTGGTGTTGCTGGATATTATCAGTACTTAAAGTATCAACAAAAAGATGATATGAAGTTAAATGGGAGTAGTCGTCTTAATTTAGAGTAAATAATTAAGTTTTTTTCATAGAATATAAAAATCAAATTCATAAAATATCCACACCTTTTCTTTATACTTAGGGTGTATCGTAGATTTGAATGGAGGAATAATTATGAAAAAATTAATACTAGCAATAATGATTCCCGTATTTGTAATATTGGGAACACCAGCTTTATTAGCAGCAATCATTTATGATGGTTCAGGAGCAAATAATATGCCTGTTCATTTATATACTGAAGATGCTGATGCAGAACAAATGTTATTAACAGAATTAAGAAACTCAATTGATGATGTAAAAGATGGAACAACTCAAGATATGGAGTTTCAATTACATGAAGATATAATCAATACGGCAATTTTCCAAGGAATCAGAGATAAGAATCCTGATTATATGCCGACAGATACTTGTCAAGATGATGACTGTAACTATATAGTTGCAGAGCCAGTTCCAATTGAAGGATTTGAAATTAATCTTAGATTAGTTGGAGCTTGGGTAAACTTTGAGCAAGACAAGTTTATTTTTAGTGTATTCTTAGAAGTTCAATTAGATGATGGTTTTACTTATCGTACAGTTGTAGAAACACATTTCAAACTTGATGATAAGATTGATCGTTATGAAATTGAATTTGATAAAGTTCAATTAGGTAATTTACCTATTCCTAAATCATTGATTACTAGTATCTTTGATTTAATTACAAAACAATTCCCTGAAGTAAATCTTGAAGATCAAGAAGATAGTGTACCTTTAGGAGAATTAGATATCGCAAATATGTCTTATACTTTATTAAAAGCTGACATATTAGATAAACTAGAAGAAGAACAAGCACAAAACCCTGAAGATGATGATACTATGGGATTAGCTTTTGCTTCACAAGTATTATCAATAATTTTTGATAATGGTTTAGTAGAATTTGAAGCTGTTTCTGATCAATTTGTCTTAACTGCAGGCGTTTCTAAGTTTAGAAGTGATGATGCAACAGACATCCCAGCATATTTATATGATATGCATGATGAAAATGGATTTAATCCAGATTTATTTGATCCAGAAGCATATTTACAAAATCAATTTACTTCATTTGTATTCAATAGTGCTTTAACAGATGAACCATTTAGATTAAGCGAAAGATTATTTAATAAAATGATTTATCATGGTGCAAATGGATTTAGTAGTGCAAGAACTACACAAACATTAAAAATTTCTGAAACTGAAAGTGAAGAAATTAGTGTTGGTTTAGAAGCATTGTGGTTTGAGATTGATGATGATGGTATTATAGTAAATGCATTATTTGAAATCGCTGGAATCAAATCTCTATTTACAATTACAGCTGATGAAATTTCAGAAGCTACAAATACAACAGAATTAATCTTTGAATTTACAGAAATTAATTTTGGTAAAGATGTAGGCGAAGTACCAGATAATTATTTAAGTGTTGTAGACTTAGAAGTATTTAAACAACTATTTAAAGAGTTAGATGATTTCCCAATTGGAACATTTAATGATGATGGTAATTTAGTTATTACTACTGATAAATTAACTGAGTTATTGAGTGAAGGAACACAAGAAGGAACAATCGTTATTGATAGTTTAGATACTACTTTAAATGCTATCTTAATTGGTGTTGCTCCAGATCCTTCTAATCAAGCATTAGTAGATGCTTTAGAAGCATTCAAAACAGAAATCAATACAGTTATTCAATCAGAAGAATTATTAACAGGTATTGATGGTGTATTAGATAACGAAAATCCAGGTGTTGAACAAGATGTTTATAATAGTGTTGTTGATATTCAAGCTGCACTTGCAGATCCAAATGATGATAACACAATAACTAGTGATGACGTTGAAGCTTTATTCGAAAGTGTAGCATTACTTGATGAAGAAACTCAAGAAGCATTCTTCGATCAATTTGAAGCTTTAATCGATCCGGATACATTCACAGACTACGAAGACTTATTTACTAACCCAGATCCAGATACTACTACAACTCCATAAAAAAATTACAATTGATTAATATATGAAAAACCCTTCTTAAAGGGTTTTTCTAAAAGTAGTATGAGAGAGGAGAATATTATGTTTCCAGAGATAAAATTTGACTTTCAATTTGATGTTTTATTAATCCTCATATTTCTCTCGTATGTTATATATGGATATTTTTCGGGAGGCCATAAACAAATAAGGTTATCAATTAACCTTATTTTGCCTTTCGTTATAATTTATTATATGGGCCGCTATATCACGGGATATCTTTATATCCCTCTTAGCGGTACTTTTGTTTTTGAATTTATTGATAAATACTTAGGTATAATGAAAAATACAATTGGTATGATGTTGGCATATATTTTTACATATGTATTAATATTTGTAGGTATTTTTGTAATATCAATTTTTGCAAGAAAGTATGTTTTAAATGAAAATATGCGAGCAAAACTTGGTAAAAAGAATAACTACTTAGGAGCAGTTTTTGCTTTAATTAATGGTTATGTATTAATTTATTTCATTATTTTACCAGTTTTTTCTTTGAATCTAGTTGGTGTTAACGCTCACGTCACTAATTTCGTATTAGAACACCCACCACCTTTTTCAAGGATAGCAAGAACGGCTGAAAAAGCAGTACCAATGAAAGATTTGGCAGATAAAGCACAGAAGTTCCAAGATTTAATGAGTGTTGAAGGTTTAGAAGAGTATTATAATGAAGCTATTTACAGCTATCAACTGCAATATATTGGAGAAGGATCATTTGAAAATGATTTTATGGTTGATGTGTATACTAATTTAAGTATTGAAGCTAAATCATTTATTAATACCCAATATGATAACTATTTCAGTACTCCTCTAGTTGGAAATAGTTACACAGGAATTTCCAGAGTTTTACTGCTTACTTATAACGATTCAACAGTTATTAAAGAACTATTAAGAATCGAAAAAGAGTTTACAGATGATTTAGAAGAAAATTTAGATATCGTAAGTGATTTTGAAAAGGTATTTGAAACTTACGAGAAAAATCTATTGAAATATGAAAGTGATTTACTGAGTTATCAAGAAGCTTTACAGCAATTTAATGAAGATACAATCTTATTTGCACAACTTACAAGTGAATATAACGATGCCAAAGCGGCTTACGACTTAGAAAAAGCTGAATATGACGCAAACATGGAAGATTTCTTAGAAAGTGCGTTATTATTCACTAGAAATAAAATGGAAACATTGGCTGCAGGTAATACATTTGCACAAACTTTCACATTAAATAGACCAGCATTGGTTTTAGTTGAACCTGATTTAGTAACAATGAAAGATCCAGGAACATTTACTACCACATTTAATCAAACAGAACCAGTAGAACCAATTAAAACCCAAGTAGTTATTGATGCTGAAACATATGTTGCTCCATATGATTCAAAAGTTAATGTATTAAGTGATATTAGAAGTTATGATACTTTATTCTCTAATCATGAAGGAATAATTGTATGGTATGTTGATGAACTTGATTCAGTAATTACTTCAAGTGATTCAGCTAATCTTGCTGATACTATTAACAGTTTTAAAAACAACTATGATGCAATTATTGAGAAAACAGTTGATAATGAGTTAAAAAGTAAACTTTATTTAGCTCAAATGAGTATTAGAAGTTACGATGTATTCAATCTATGGTTATCGTGTACATTAGACAAAGTAGGAACTAGTGATTTAGATAATTTGGATGATCCAAGTGAACGTTGTGGCGATTTTGATTTAAATGATGTTGGTAGTTATGACTTTGTATCAAACGCTTTATCAATAAGTACTACATTACTACAAGGTGACAATATCACATGGGTTATTGTACAGTATAAACATGACTATGAAGCTGGGATATTCACAGAATACTTTAGTGATTTTCCAGAAGTAATGGATATTCTATCTTCAACAAAAGAATTAGTTGATGAGTATGATCGATACTATAAAGATATTGCTTCTAGTCTAGAAGGCGATATAAGTATGGTCTTTAAAATAGGTATTAGCGTTATGAAATATAACCTAGATGCTAAAGAAACTTTAGAGAATACACCAATTCTTTCTGCAGTCTTCAATGATGCTTCAAGAATGTGTACATCTTCAAACCCAAGTCCAATTAACACAAGAATTAGAGTATGTGAAAAAGGACCAACATATTTAGTTGGTGAGGTTATCTTTAAAGCATATTTATTAGTTGATAATAATAATGAGGCAATTATTTATGATTCTGAAAAAATGGTTGAATTCTTAGAACAATTAAATCAAGATGTAAAAAATAACGTAATAACACAAGAAGTAATTGAATCTTTAGGAAACCAGTTAGCATTCCACGTTATTGATGAGGCTACAAATTACACACTCTTAGAGCAAATGTATGATGATGGGCAAATATCAATAGAAGCAATGAGAATTCTCTCTAGCCCTGATTATGAGCTGTTTAGTGATGAATTTAGAGCCAGAGTGAGAAGTTTAATAAGATAGGAGGTTATTGTATGAAATCTAGTGAAGAAATAATGTTGTTACTTGAACTTAATGGATATGATGTCACAAAGTATAAGTTAAAAAAACAACTAGAATATGAAGATTCAGGAAATTTAGATCTTTATAGACATAAAAAGTTTAGTGATTTACTTATTAGTCACTATGGTTTTTCACAATCAACTGACTTTCTATATCAAAACCCTCTGACTTATAAAGATACATGGCCAGATGAAATAAAAAGTATTGATCAATTCTATGTAACTCATCCAGATATCAATGGTGAAGTAACATTTAAAGATTTTATAAATGATGATAGTTATAACGAAGTAAATAAAGAAAGCATTTTATATGATATTCTAGATACATATGTTGAAGAGTACCGTGAAGCTAGCATTACAAGAATGGAAAATCTTAAAAATATGATTATTTTACTTCCTAAAAAAAGTAAAAAATACAAAAAGCCATCTAAAGGATCTTTTCTGTTCTCAATAATATTGTTTTTAATCTTAGCATTATTGTTTAAAAACCCGTCTTTATTGTTATTAGGATATGCTGAACAAATTAATGGATTCCTTTATGATATACCTTGGTATAGCGCTCTTGGAGTATTAACTATATATATTTTAGGAATATATGCCATTATAAATAATTTTGTTGGTAGATATATAAGAGATGTTAGAAGTGAAAAAAATAAACATGCTGAGAAAACATTTGATAAATGGGAACAAGACATGAAAGATGCAAGGTTAAAACAATCTGGAATGTTAGAAGATTATGTTGATTTAGTAATCAAAAAACCAAAAAAATCTTATTTTGAGTTAACGACTTTGATTTATCCAGAAAAATTAATGGATAAATTCAAGAACTATGTAAAAATGATTAATAGAAAATATGATTGGATGACGAAATACTACAGTAAAGTTATGAAAATAATGAGGATTGTTTTAATTGTTGGAGTAGTATTATCTGTGATCTTCATTATGCTTGGATTATCCTTTATATGGGGGTGGTTAAATGTTTCTGTTTAAAAAGAATAAACAAAACAAAGATGATGAAATAGTCATTGGAAAAGCAAAAAAACATCCAAGAATTAAAAAAACAAAAAGAACTGATGAACGTCTTGATAAATTAAGGAATAATCCAGATGAAATAATTGTTTATAGTGAAGATACTATTGATCAATTAGTTGAGTTAAATGAAACAAGTAGAGAAACAAAGGAAACAATTATTCAGGATAATGAAGTAGATACGAACACATCTCAATCTCCTGAAGAAGTGTTGAATGAAGAGACAAATGAAGAGACAAATGAAGAGACAAATGAAGAGACAAATGAAGATGAAAACATAGACAATGAACTGATAAATTTGGAACAAGTAATAAAACCAAAATTAGAAATTCAAGAAGAACCAAAGATCGTTGAAGAGGAAATTAACACTTTAATTACAGAAGAACCTTCTAAAGAAGAGGTTTTTGAAGAATTGATTAAAGATGAAATGATAAATGATATTTCACCAGTAATTAAAGAAGAAGACCAAGAAGAACTAATTGATGATGAAGAAGTTAAAGATTTAAACACGTACTTTGGAAATAATAATGATGAGTTAAAAAAAGGGAAAAAGAAAAAAACTAAAAAAGAAAAGGTCTCTAAACGTAAAAAACGTAGAAAAAAAGACTTAGAAGACATAACTGAAAGAAGAGTCTACAAATTTAGAGATAAAAAGTTCTCAAAAGTAGAAGATTTAATAGAATACTTAAATGATCACTATCTTGATATTGAAGAATTATCTAAAGAAATGTTAGATAGCGAGGAATTCTATGGATTTATTAGTAAAAAAAGTGGAATCTTTGATTCGAGTTTAAAAGAATACAAAAAAATAAAAAAAGAAATTGAGAAATAACTCAATTTCTTTCTTTATTTCTTATTAAACACTTTATTTTTAGATAGTGTTCTATTATAATACTTGTTATAGAAAATAGGTGATATTATGGAAACTAGTAATTTTATTAAAACAATTATTGAAGAAGATTTAAAAAGTGGGAAACATAAAGAGATAATCACAAGATTCCCGCCAGAACCAAATGGATTTTTACATTTAGGGCATGCAAGAAGTATTATCCAGAACTATCATCTAGCTGTAAGTAATAATGGATATTTTAACCTTCGTTTTGATGATACAAATCCTGTTAAAGAAGATACTATATTTGTTGAAGGTATGATTGAAGATATTAAATGGTTAGGTGTTGAATGGAAAAATTTACTATTTGCTAGTGATTATTTTGATGAAATGTATAATCGTGCAATTGTACTAATAAAAAAAGGTAAAGCATATGTTGATGATTTAAGCGCAGAAGAAATCAGGGAATACCGTGGAGATTTAAAGAATCCTGGTAAAGAAAGCCCATTTAGAAATAGAACACCTGAAGAAAATTTAGAGTTGTTTGAGAATATGAAAAATGGTTTTTATGAAGATGGGAGCAGGGTTTTAAGAGCAAAAATAGATATGGCAAGTCCTAATATGAATTTAAGAGATCCTGTAATTTATAGAATTCAAAGAGCTTACCATCATAATACACAAGATAAATGGTTAATTTATCCTATGTATGATTATGCTCATCCTATTGAAGACGCTATTGAAGGTATTACTCACTCACTTTGCAGTTTAGAGTTTGAGGATCACCGTCCATTATATGACTGGGTAGTTACTGAATGTGAAATGGAAAATACCCCTCGTCAAATTGAGTTTGGAAAACTAATAATGGCAAAACAAGTTACTGGGAAACGTTATATTAAACAGTTAGTAGATTCAAAAGCAGTTATTGGTTGGGACGATCCCCGATTAATTACAATCTCAGGATTAAGACGTAAAGGTGTACCAACAAAAGCAATTACTAATTTTATACTAGCTACTGGGTTACCTAAAACTCAAGGTGAAACAGAATATGAGATGTTTGATAAATATATACGTGAAGCCCTTGTTGAAGCAAAAAGAATTAACGCTGTAGTTGATCCTTTACTTGTTGAAATCACTAATTACGAAGATGATAAAGTTGAATATTTAGATGTAGAGAACAATCGTGATTTCAAAGAAATGGGAACAAGAAAAGTTCCTTTTAGCAAGTATGTATATATTGAAAGAGAAGATTTCGTTGAAGAAAAACCTAATAAAAAATGGAAGAGATTATACCTGAATGGTGAAGTCAGATTAATGCATGCTTACTTCATTAAAGCTAATGAAGTTATAAAAGATGAAACTGGAAAAATTGTAAAAATTCTAGCAACTTATGATGTATTAACTAAGTCTGGCTCAGGATTCAACGATAGAAAACCTAATGGAAATATTCATTTCGTTGATGGGACAATTAATAAACCAGCAACATTTAGAATTTTTAATGATTTAGTTCTTGATTTTGAAAATAAAGATATTCCATTTAGTGAGAAAGTTAATCCGAACTCATTAATCGAAAATCATGGTTTTGTAGAGGCTTTAGAATATAATGTCTTAGATAGATTCCAATTTGCAAGAAACGGATATTTTGCTGTAGATCAAGATACAAACGAAAGTAATTTAATATTTAATGAAATAGTTTCATTAAAATCTAAGTTCAAAAAATAAGATGAGAAGTATTAGTTTTTTTACTAATACTTCTTTTTATTATATAATAGTTGTAAAGGAGTTGATGATGGTGCAAGAATTTACTGAAATTGTTATTGATATTATCCGTTCAATCCCAAAGGGAAATGTGATGACATATGGCCAAATAGCATCAATTGCTGGAAGTCCTAGAAACGCAAGACAAGTAAGTAGAATACTTCATTCAATGAGTACTAAACATAACTTACCTTGGCAAAGAGTTATTAATAGTAAAGGAACTATTAGTTTAACTGGACAAAGTGGACACATTCAAAAAGAAATACTGTTAAATGAGGGTGTTAAAGTAATTGGGAAATCTATAAACTTAAAGGAGTATTTGTACAAACCATGAGAAAATTAATTATACTAATACTATTATTTGGAGCATTCTTGAGTCTATCAAGTTGCCAACCAAAAAGTGAAAAAGATGTTTTAAGTGAAAAAATTGCAGCAATACTAAGTGATGAGTACGGTTTTGATTGTGCATTTAAAGTTTGTGTAAAAGTATTAAACACTTATGAAACTGAAGTTGTGGAAAAAATTGAATACTATCAAAAGGATTATAAGTTTGAATATTATTCAATATATCAAGACTATCAAGACTCTCAATATGTTATCATGCATCAAAAAACACAAATGTACTTAGAAGATGCAAAAATAACTTTGAATTGGAACACTATTGATATTGAACTTGGCGATGCTTATTACTACGCTTACTATTACGCAACTGATACATATCGTTGTAAAACAACTATTAACGGCGAAGAAAGTGATAGTTGTGATTTCTCACAATCTATTAAAAATACTCTATATGCATGGTATGAGGAAATACTATCATATTTAGAAGATGCACAAGTAGATGAACTAGCTTTTTATAATCTCGAGAAATAACCTAAATGCACTATTAAAATAGTGCATTTTTTGATATAATCTTAACAGGTGATTTTAATGAATAATATACTAGAAAACTTAAATGAAAAGCAAAAAGAAGCTGTTTTAGTTACAGAAGGACCTGTAATGGCAATAGCTGGTGCAGGTAGTGGTAAAACAAGCGTTCTTACAAAGAGAATTGCGCATTTAATCTATGAAAAAGAAGTTAACTATAAGAACATCTTAGCGATTACTTTTACTAATAAAGCTGCTAATGAAATGAAACAGAGAGTTAAAGAACTCTCTTTTGAATTTGATAATCTTTATATTGATACAAGAGAAATGTGGATATCTACATTCCATGCTATGTGTGCGAAAATTCTAAGAAATCATATAGAACTTTTAGGGTACAAACCGAATTTTCAAATAATTGACGATGATGATACTTTACAATTAATTAAATCAATTATGAAGAAAAATGATTATGATATTAAAATATACGACCCTAGAAAAGTTCGTAAATGGGTCTTAAAAGCGAAATATGAAAGAGACGTTATTGATAGTTTAGAAGACCCTTTAAGAAGTGTTGTTGATGTTGTCTTTCCAAGATATGAAAAAAATCTAAAAAACAATAATTTAGTAGATTTTGAAGGTCTTTTGATATTGACAATTAAATTACTAAAAGAACATGAAGAAGTTAAAAAATATTTCAATGCATTATTCAAATATGTTTTAGTTGATGAATTCCAAGATACAAATAATATTCAGTATGAATTAATTAAACTGCTAGTTAACGAAGATAAAAATTTATTTATCGTAGGAGATGAAGATCAGTCTATTTATGCTTTTAGAGGAGCTAATATTATGAATATTAGCAAATTTAAAAAGGATTTTTCTGGTTATCATCTTGTGTTACTTGAAGAAAATTATCGAAGTACAAATAATATTCTAAATGCAGCTAATCAAATAATAGTTAACAATAAAACAAGAATTCCTAAAAACTTATTTTCAAGTAAGGGTGATGGAGAAAAGATTACATATTATAAAGGTGTTACATCTAGAGATGAAGCAGAGTATGTAGCTTTAAAAATTAATGAACTTAAAAGAAAAGGGTATATGTATAATGATTTTGCAGTTTTATACCGTGCAAATTCAACATCTCGTCTTTTTGAAGATGTATTACTTCAAAAACACATACCATACAAAGTTTATGGAAATACTTCATTCTTTAAACGTAAGGAAATTAAGGATTTTACAAGCTATTTACGTATTATCTTAAATCATAATGATGATTATAGTTTCGTAAGAACTGTTAATGAACCAAGAAGAGGAATTGGCGCAAAAACTATTGAAAATCTTTCAAGTTTTGCAGTTGATTATAATCTTAGTTTATTTGAGGCAATTGATCACGCAAGTGAAGTTCTTGGAAAAAGTGCTTGTGTAAAACTTTTAGATTATAAGCATATGATTGAAGACTTTAAAGTAAAATTAAATGAAATATCTTTTAATGACTTAGTTGATTATATCTTAGAGAACGCGGGTATTCTAAAAGCTTTAGAAAAAGATGAAAAAGGCGACGTTAGAAAAGAAAATCTACTTGAATATAAAACGATACTTAACGAAAATAACGAAGCTTTTAGTGACATTAATAAAGAAGAAATCCTAGGATACATCTTAGAAGAAGTAACTTTAAAAATGGAAGAAAAAAGTAATGAAGTTGAAGATGCTGTTAAGTTAATGACGTTACATGCAGCAAAAGGATTAGAGTTTCCTGTTGTTTTTATAGTTACATTAGAAAAAGGTATGTTTCCTTTAAATCGTAGTTTTGAAAGCCAAAAAGATTTTGAAGAGGAACGTCGTTTAATGTATGTTGGAGTAACAAGAGCTAAAACTAAACTGTTCTTAACAAACGCAAAACAAAGACAAACATATGGTGAGGTAATGAATAATGATGATTCACCTTTCCTTAAAGAGATAAATGAAGAATTACTAGAAGTTAAAGGTTATTATGAGTATGTAAATAATAGTCCATATTCTAGACAAAAACCAATAAACAAAACACTAATTAAAAAGAAAAAAAGAAATTTAGATAATTACACAGAAAACAATTTAAATAAAGGTGATAAAGTGGCTCATGATAAGTTTGGTGAAGGTGTTGTTATTACAATTGTAGATGATACAGTTATGATAGCTTTTAAAGCTCCTCACGGGATTAAAAAGCTATTAAAAAACCATGCCTCAATCAAGAAAATATAAGTAAAATATGGTATAATATAAGTGGTGATAGTATGGAAAAAATCAAAAATCGTGTTAAAGAAATTAGTGAACTATTAAACAAATATAATTATGAGTATCATGTCCTTGATATGCCAACAGTTAGCGATCAAGAATATGATGCCCTTTTACACGAACTAATCCATTTAGAAGCAGAATATCCTGAATTAGCAAAACAAGACTCGCCAACAAAAAGAGTAGGTGGAGTAGTTCTTGATAAATTTAACAAAGTTAAACATGATGTTCCAATGATGAGCTTAAGTAACGCTTTTAATGATGATGAGTTACGTGAGTTTGATGAAAAAATCAAGAAAGTTGTGGGGCCAGTAACCTATGTTGCTGAGCTAAAAATTGATGGTCTTGCTGGTTCTTTAAAGTACAAGGATGGTATTCTCGTTCAAGCTGCTACAAGAGGTAATGCTTTAATTGGTGAGGATATAACCACTAATGCTAAAACAATTAAATCAGTTCCATTAAATGTAAGTTATTATCAAGATTTTGAGGTTCGTGGAGAAATCTTCATGAGCAAAAAGTCTTTTGTTAAAGCTAATAAAGAAAGAGAAAAAAACAACGAGCAGTTATTTATGAATCCAAGAAACGCTGCTGCAGGAAGTGTTAGACAACTAGATAGTAAAGTCGTATCTAAAAGAAACTTAGATATGTTTATCTATTTAATGATCAAACCTGAACTTCATAATATAAAAAGACATAGTGATGCCCTTTTGTTTGCTAAAAACAATGGATTCTTAACAAACCCTCACACTTTAGTCTGTAAAGATATTGAGGAAGTTATAAACTATATTAAAGAAATGACAAAACAACGAGATAGTTTTGAATATGATATTGATGGAATTGTAGTGAAAGTAGATGATATATCACTTTATGATGAAATCGGATATACTGCTAAGAGTCCTAAATGGGCAATAGCTTATAAATTTCCAGCTGAAGAAGTAATAACTAAAATTAATAGTATTACATTCCAAGTCGGAAGAACGGGACAAATTACTCCAGTAGCAAACCTTGATCCTGTAATTGTTCAAGGTTCGACAGTTGCAAGAGCTACATTACACAACGAAGATTACATTAACCAAAAAGATATTAGGGTTGATGATTATGTTATTATTAGAAAAGCGGGGGATATCATCCCTGAAGTTGTAAAAGTAGTGAAAGAAAGAAGATTAAATAATTCAATAAAATTTAGTATGATTTCTACTTGTCCTGTTTGTAACGAAGAGATTCTTAGAAAAGATAAAGAAGCAGACCATTATTGTGTTAATCCAGAATGTGATGCTAAGAAAACAGAAGGATTAATTCATTTTGCCTCAAGAAAAGCAATGAATATAGACGGTCTTGGTGAACGTATTATTGAGTTGTTTTATAACGATGGCTTTATGAAGAATCTAATTGATATTTATAACATTCAAAATCATAAAGAAGAATTAAAACTTAAAGAAGGTTTTGGTGAAAAAAGCAT
>Ga0193951_1000486_pt1 | contig 18049 bp, 18 predicted proteins | sample BB_2_MG_FD_140370 | JGI IMG/M metagenome (GOLD analysis project Ga0193951, IMG submission 140370) | Microbial mat bacterial communities from the Broadkill River, Lewes, Delaware, United States - BB_2_MG | ecosystem: Environmental > Aquatic > Freshwater > River > Microbial mats | place: USA... | reverse complement strand
TCAGCTGCATCAGCCATGGTATTTGGTATATCATAAAGTTTTAAATCTAAAAAGATTTTAAAACTAGGATTTATCTCTTTTAAGTTTTCTAAAAACTCTTTTCCATCACGAATATAAGATCTTAGTCCCACTTTTAACCAAACATCATAATCTTTAATTTGCTTAACTAAATCAAGGTTTTCTTTAGCACTTGGTAAATCAAGTGAAACACAAAGTTTCATGCTACTCATTAATTTGAGCCTTACCAATCTTATCTAGTAAACCATTTACAAACTTAGGTGCTGAATCAGATGCTAACTTCTTAGATAATTCAATTGCTTCATTAATAACAATTGCTTTGTCTAGTTTTTTATATTTGATTTCATAAATAGCAAGTCTTAAAATAGATTTTTCAACACTTCCAGTATCTTTGATTCCACCTTGTTTTAAATGTGAAATGATTTCTTCATCAATCTCTACGATATTGTCAACAACACCATTAAATAAATCAAGTGCAAAATCTTTTTGTTTGTTTCTTATTTTTTTCTCTTCTAAAATTTCATCAACAAACTTTACAATACCTTCATTTCCTAAATCGTATGCGTATAGTAATCCAATTACAGACTCTCTTGCGTGTGTTCTAGTTGCCAAATTATTTCCCCATCTCTGAATAAAGATCTAACATTTCAATAATAGTTACCATAGCTTCAGAACCTTTGTTCCCAACTTTAGAACCTGCTCTTTCAATAGCTTGTTCAATTGTATCAGTTGTTAAAACACCATTTGATACAGGCTTACCATAGTTTAATGCAACAGTTGCAATACCTTTTGTAGCTTCAGCTGAGATATAATCAAAATGAGGAGTCGCTCCTCTAATGATTGCACCAACACAACAAACTGCATCATATTTACCTGAAGCAAGTGCTTTTTCTAGTGCAAAAGGAATTTCAAAAGCACCTGGTACTAAAATTAAATCTAAATTTTCTTCACTTCCACCATGTCTTAAAAATGCATCTTTAGCACCTTCAACTAGTCTATCTGTAATAATATGATTAAATCTTCCATTAATAACGGCAACTTTTTCATCGCCTTTTAATCTTAATTTTCCTTCTATAACTTTCATAAAATTTCTCCAAATTTTCTTAAATATTTAGCCATTATATCTAAAAAGATATTAAAGGTTTTGAAGTGCTTCTTTTATAGCAAATATCTCATCTATTGTCTTATATAGTTTTTCTACTTGAAGCATATTAGGACCGTCACTTTTTGCTACTTTTGGATTTGTATGAGTTTCAAAAAAGAATCCATCTACACCAACACTAGCAGCGGCTCTTGCCATATAAGGAACATACTCAGAGTTACCACCAGTAGTACCTCCCGTACTTGGAATTTGAACAGAATGCGTTGCATCAAAAATCACAGGAGCATACTCTCTCATAAGGATTAAGTTTCTCATATCTACAACTAATGCACCATAACCAAAAGTATTTCCTCTTTCACAAAGCCAAACACCTGCTTCTTGAGAGTTAATATAACTTACCTCATCAACCCCTCTTGTTTGCAGTACTTTTTCAACTGGGTGTTTCATTGCATCTGCTGCTAAAAACTGTCCCTTTTTGATATTTATTTTACAGTTCGTTTTTGCAGCTTCCACAAGTAAGTCTGTTTGTCTACAAAGAAAAGCAGGAATTTGTAAGATATCTAAAACTTCACTTGCAGGTTTAGCCTGATGAGATTCGTGAATATCACTTACAAGTTTATAACCAAACTGCTCTTTTACCTCTTGAAATAGTTTTAATCCTTCTTCAAGTCCAGGTCCTCTATATGAGCTTAGACTTGTTCTGTTTGCTTTGTCAAATGAAGCTTTAAAATAAAAATCCACTCTTTTGTCTTCACTTAAAGGTTTTAGTTTCTCAGCAATTCTTAATACTGTATCTCTATCTTCTAAAACACATGGTCCTGTCAATATTGTCATTATTAATCCTTTTTAAAAATCGTTCTTTTTTCTTTTCCTGTCAAAACATAATGAAATTCATAAATATTTTGAGCTATATACTCAATATCACTTTTTGCATTTTCATCACATGCAAATAAAATGAAATCATTCTTTTGTAACTGTTCATCTAAAGATGGTAATAAAATATGTTCGTCATCTCTTTGTAATAGAAGTGGTATTATATTGTTTTCTTTATCTTTATTATATAAAGACTTTGTAAATATTCTTAAATCTATTGTCATTTTTTTATCTAAACTATCATATATCATAGGAGCATTTTTCTTATCAATTCTTAATTCATATAATAAAGGTTTCTCATCAATTTTTGAAGTTAAATCTTTTACTAACTTTGAAGCCCAAGTATCATCCTCTTTTGACATCAACCTTATAAACTTATCAGATAGTGGACTTATTAAAGCATTTGTTGTTTTGTTGATTAAAATTCGAGAAGGCATAAAGATATGATTGATTTTTGCACTTTTAAATATAGAGAAATCATCCATTTCATTCTCCCTTGCAATAGTCATAATATTAGGATTAAGTTTTTTTGCAGTTGCTAAAACAGAAAGATTTGTTGTGTCATCATTTGTAGCAGCAATAATTGCTACAGCATCTTTAATTCCTATTTCTTCTAGTAAACTTTTATCATCAGCATTTCCATATGTGATTTGCATTAGATTATCACTTACAAAACTTAATCCCTTGGATTTATCTATTTCAATAAACTGTGTTTCTATATCATAATACTTCAATCTTTTATAAATATGTTCACCCATTCTTCCATATCCACAAATTATATATTTGCCTTTTGGAAATGTAGGTAAGCTTACATTTAAATCATCAATTTTATAAATCCACTTTTCTAGTTTTAATAAATTTGGTGCTGTTAATGCCATTGATATTTCACTTGAAATTATTGAAAAAGGATTTACCAAAACTTCTACATCTAAATCTTTTAAGTTATCACTATGATTTTTTGTTGTTGATTTTATAGCAAGAGTTACATAGGGATTCAAAAGTTTTGAAGTAAGTGCAATTCTTAAATTTAAAGAGTCATCTTCAAAAATTGAAACTAAGCCTTTACAATATTTACTTTTAATACCAGCATGTTCTATTGCCAAAGCACTATGAGCGTCAGCCACTAAAACTGGAACTGTGGGAGTAAAGCTTTCTAACAAAACTTCATTTGCTTTTGCCTCATCTTTTTCTATTATAACTGCACGAATTCCCTGCTCTATTGCTCTATTTACAATCTCACTAGTGATTTGGTTATATCCTAATATAATTATAAACTTCTCTTTAATATTTTTAACTTGCCTTTTAAATTTTGTTCTTTTGATTTCTCTTAAAAATAGTTTATCTTGAAGTAAGGCAATAACAGTAACCATTGCATAAAACCAGCCAAGAACTGTAATATAAATTGAAGCACTTACCCAAAGTTTCTGAGAGTAAGTAAAGTCATAAGGGCTTTCACCAAATCCAATAGTAGTCGCAGTGTATGTAACAAAATAAAAAGCATCAAATATAGTCATTTGATAAGGGTTTCCATTATTGTCAACCCCTTCAATTATTAGCAAACCTACAATTGCTATGGTATAAGTTATGATTAAAACCAAAAAAGGTTTTCTCATTCTTTGTAAAATTATAAACAATGAACTATTTTTCAAAACTACTCTTTATTTAATACTATTTCAATAACTAACGTTTTGATTTTAATGTATCACCAATATAAAGTGTCACAGATACTAAGTTTGCTATTAAAGCTCCACCTGATAAAGAGATTATTATACTAGTAACTTCTTGGTCAATTGTATATGCATATGCTGCAATTGCCCAAATTGTAGCTGCTGCTATTAGTTGAATATCTGCAACTAATGATGTAGCAAGTAATACTGAGCCCATTTGAGTTTTATCACCAAGTTTTAATGTTGTAGCTATTAAATTTACAATAATTGCTGCCATTAATTCATATTTACTATGATAAACCAAAGAGTCCATGTCACCATAGAAAAATCCAAAGTTTAATGTCATTGCTAAGATTATAAAAAAACCTGAAATAACTTTATCAAGATTCATGATACTTATCCTCTTTATCTTTACCAATATCTAATATTCTTCCAAATACATCATCTATGTTATCATGTACTTTTGAGTTTCTATCTAAGAACATAATTTTGTGTTTGTCTAACTCTTTAATATTTTTCAACCCCATTACAGCAAGTAAGCCTCTAAGACCTTGAATTAAATTTTTATGATAATCTCTTACTTTCTTAGCTTGTTTATGAACAAAATATTTTCGTCTTTTTTCTTTATCTTGTGTTGCTAAACCAACTGGACACTGATGACCGGTTGTACCAGAACAATATCTTGCACGAATACACCCTGCACTCATCATAAATCCTCGAGCAATTTGAACAAAGTCAGCACCTAATGCCATAATTACAACTAAATCATCAGGAGTTAATAATTTACCACTTGCAACTATATTTACATCTTTTCTTACACCATGCTCTTCTAATACTTTATTAACTAAATAGATTGAATCTCTAACATTAAGACCTATTCTTTCCATCATTTCAATTGGAGCAGTTGCACTTCCTCCACTTCCTCCATCAATAGAGATAAAGTCTGGATATGCACTATTACCCTCTTCAACTCTTTTTTTAATCTCTTTTGCATATGGAACTATATTTTCATAATCTGAGATAACAATTTTAATACCAACAGGTTTTTCTGATAGCTCTTGCATTTGACCAATAAAATCAAATAGTTCTTCAATAGTATTTGCATATGGAAATCTATTAGGTGAAAATAAATCTTTGTTTGCTTCTACATTTCTATAATATGCAATAGCTGGACTTACTTTTTCTGCAATTAGTTTTCCCCCTGTTTGTTTAGCACCTTGAGCTATTTTAATTTCTGTCATTTTACAAAAACTCATAACTTTTTGATATCGTTCAGGATCAAACTTACCGTCTTTTGTTCTAACTGAATAAAGCCCTGAACTTACTTGTAAAATAATATCAGGCATATCTTCTGGAACTTCTTTTGGAAAATCTTCTAAAGGAGCATTCCAATTTGGACGATGAAAAACTTGTGTTCTTGCATCAAATACATATGTCTCTGCTTCTTTATTATCTTTAAATACTAATTTTCTATATACGTCTGCGGCTAAGGCACCATTAAAAAGTTTAAGAACAACATCTTTTATCTTTTTTTGAAAAGCTGTACCATGTACAATTTCCATATACTTTTCATCATAATTTTGATGGGTTACAAAAAAATTAGAAGTAAGTCCACCCTCACCTGAGTTTATAGGAAAATCTCCCATAAAAGAGCCTCTAACAAAAGCTCTTGTTCCTTCAGGAGAAATCGAACCATCACTCATAGCAGATCTAGCAATAATAGATTTTGCTGTATATGGTTGTTCTCTTTTGCTACCAAAGGTTACTGAAAAGTCTGTATCAACTTCATTTTCATTTAAAACAATTGTTGCATGTCTTAACATGAATTTTGGTTTTGGCAAAGGTTGAGAAGGAGAAAAAGATGCATAGTTTGGTAAATCCCTTGAAGCTTTATAAACCCAGTCTAACTTATCTTTTGATTCATAAAATTTCTCATCTCCAAAATATTGTCTAAAAGGTTCTCTTGCCTCTTCTAGAACATATCTAAGTCTTCCTATAATTGGGTAATTCACCAACAGCTGATGATCTCTTTGTACATATTTATCATGTACATACCAAGCTAAAATAATAATTAATATAACTAATATAATAATTTCTATATATAGTAAAAAGTTATTTACTAAATCCATGTTAATCCTTTTTTGAAGATACTAATACTCCACTAAATACAATTAAAATTATACCTAATATTATCCAAATATCAGGAAACTTATCCCCTAGTAATATTCCTATGAATATACTAAAAACAATATTCGCATAAGATATTGTACCAATAATCCCAGCTTTTGCAACTGAATAAGCTTTTGTCATATAAATTTGTGCTCCTGTTGATACAAGTCCCAACAAAATAATATAAATCCAATCACTAGATTTTGGCATTACAAATGTAGCAAAAATAAAATCATATTTTGCATTTGTATAAAACTCTGAAATAGTCATTAAGATTATTGGACCAATTGTTCCTATTGTCATAAAAGACAATACAATTGTTCTATTATCATAATACTTTCTAAGTTCTCTAATTGATGTATAAGCAAGTGCAGCTCCAACACCACATAAAATTCCAAGCCAATCAGTTTTATCTAAAGAACTTCCATCAAACTTTGTAATAAATAAAATTCCCACAAAGCCTATAAAAACACCTACCCAGCCTTTAATATTTAGCTTCTCTTTTACAAAAATAAAAGCAAAAATAGCTGTAAAAATTGTTGATGTTTTAGAAAAAGTCATAGCTTCACCAAGTGGAATATGAGCAATATTATAAAAGAAAAATAGTAAAGCAATAAAACCAATAGCTCCTCTAAAAACTAAAAGCCACGGCTTACCACCTTTTTGAACTAAGGGGGATTTATATATTGAAGCTAATATTAGCAATACACCAAAAACATTTCTGAAAAATACAACTTCTATTGAACTCATTGAGTCACTTAACTCTTTCGCAAATGCTCCCATACAAGCAAACAAGAAAGAGGCAAAAAGCATATATTTTATTCCCAAAGAGACATCGTTTGTCATTTATCATCCTCTATTAAAAACCGAATTTTAGTAACATTTAGATAAAATATCAACATTTACATAAATATGGAACACTTTATTAGGAAACAAATGGAATATTTAAAAATTATAGGAAAAAAAACACTTCAAGGTGAAGTATCAATTTCAGGTGCAAAAAATGCAGCTTTACCTTTGATTGCTTGTACAATTTTGGCAAAAAACCAAGTAAACATATGTAATATGCCAGATGTAGTAGATATTAATACACTTTTAAAACTTATTGATAAACTAGGTGGAAGTTTTACTAAAGCAGAAGATTGTATCAAAATTGATACTTCTAAACTTCATAATACAAAAGCAACTTACGATATTGTTAAAACAATGAGAGCTTCAATTTTAGTACTTGGACCTATTTTATCTAGATTTGGTCATTGTGAAGTTTCACTTCCAGGTGGTTGTGCAATTGGACAAAGACCTGTTGATTTACACTTAAAGGCTTTAGAAGCAATGGGTGCTAATATTGAGATTAAACATGGATATATTGAAGCAACTGCTCCTAATGGACTTAAAGGTGCAAAAATTGTATTTGATAAAGTAACTGTTGGTGGAACAGAAAATATTGTTATGGCAGCTGCATTAGCTGAAGGAACAACAACTATTATCAATGCTGCAAAAGAGCCTGAAGTTGTTCAATTGTGTGAAGTGATAAAAAACTCAGGTGTTAAAATAGAAGGAATAGGAACTTCAAAACTTATTATTGAAGGGACTAATAAAGAACTTCTAAATATGAATAATTTTGATGTTATTCCTGATAGAATCGAAGCAGGAACATATATGTGTGCAGCTGCTATTACAAACTGCAAACTAAAAATTGAAAAAGTAATTCCATTACATTTAGAAGCAGTTATTTCAAAACTTGAAGAGATGAATTTTGAAATTTTACAAGATGAAACATCAGTAACTGTTTTACCAACTGATGAAATAAAACCTGTAAATATTGTAACAACTGAATACCCAGGTTTTCCAACTGATATGCAAGCGCAGTTTATGGCTTTAGCAACACAAGCAAATGGAACAAGTACTATTGATGAAAGACTATTTGAAAATAGATTTATGCATGTAAGTGAGTTACTAAGACTTGGTGCAGATATTCATTTAAATGGTAATATTGCAACAATTAATGGTAAAGCAAATGAACTAAATGGAACAGATGTAATGGCTACTGATTTAAGAGCTTCTTCTGCTTTAGTACTAAGTGCCCTAGTAGCACAAGGTGAAACTTCAATACATAGAATTTATCATCTTGATAGAGGATATGAAGATCTAGAAGGAAAATTAAGTAAAATTGGTGCAATTGTATCAAGACATAAAGAGTAATGTAAGGTTTTAAAATGACAATAGAATTATCAATTTTTAGATTTGATTATAAATCTGACTATCTTCCTTACTATAAGAAATACTTTTTAAAAATAAAAGAACAAAAAAGTTTATTAGATTTATTTAAAGAAATAGATATTGATGAACCTTTTGGTTTTGAAAAAAATGAAGATTTTTCTCTTGTGGTAAATGGTCTATATACAAAAGTTTCAATTACTATTGAAGAACTAGTAAAAGATTTTGGAAAAGATTTAACTATCGAACCTTTATCAATTAGAAGAGCTAATAAAGATTTAATTATTGATGAAAGTGATTTTCAAGAAAAGCTTGAACTTTTAAATGATTATACAAACGAAGATGATAAAAAAGAGTATTTATCAAATAAGCTATACTTTTATGCTTCAAATACAATGAATTTTCAATATAAATATATTGGAGATCCTATTTTACTTCTTGCCCACAAACTAATTGAAAAAAATCCAGAGAACAAAACATCTATTCTAAAAATCTTAGAAAATCAAGAGTTTGGGGTAGAATATCATACAAACTTAACAAATAGGATTTATAAATTTGATGAAAGTATTGAAGCTAAAATAATTCAAGTAAAAAAAGAGCTTCAGATAAGTAAAGAGCTAAGTAAACAAAACTTTTGTATTGATGAAAAAAGTAAAGTTAGATTTAATAGCTGTGATTTTAATCTTGAAATTAAACATGACTTTAGTGATTTTAATCTTGCATACTTTTATGGAAATAAAAAAGATGATGAGATTGTTAACTTATTAAATAAATTGAATGCAAAACAAATAAAAATTTCAAGTGAAAATTTAGATTTAAACTTAGAAAGTTTTCATATAAACCCAGAATTTACACTAAAAATTACTTCTTCTGTAATGCTTGAAGCATTTGATTCTGGTGCAGATTTATTAATTGTTGATAATGAGTATGATTTCAAGCTTTTTGATTCAAATAGAAAATCACTAGCTCAAATTTGTGGTAGAGATGTTCTAATTCCAGTCTTACATAAAAATGAGCTTGGAAATTTAGCCTTTGCAGAACATGATAAAGTCAAACTAGAGTTAAAAAAACACTCTATTGATCCTGAGATAATATAAAGAATAGAAAATGATATTAGATTTAAAGTTTGTACTTCTTGGTTTTTTAATTATAGCTTTAATAATACCTTTGTATATATATAGAAAAGAGATTTATAAAAGAGTATATAAAAAAGGAAGTACAAAAGGTTTTTTAAAAGACTGTGAAATATATCTAGTATCAAATCATCCTAATATTACTTTTAATTTTAATATTGTTTCAAAATATGAAGATGAAAAAGATATAAGAATCAAAGAAACATTAATAGTAGAAGATTTTGTCAATCAGTATATTGAATATGAATATGAATTAAGAACGCAAAAAACACTTCCTAAAGAGAGTTTATGGGGTGGATATGATGCTAACTCTATTCTTATTAAAGACAATAAAAGACCTGTAGATTGGGCAAGAAGAAAAGAAGCTGCTTGGAATAGAGATAATGGCAAATGTAATAGATGTGGAATTAAAACAAAACTTGTAGATTCACAAGCTTTGTTAGCACGACAAATGAAAGATGGTGGTGGTTTTAACTTAGAAAATATCGTTATTCTTTGTTCAGATTGCAGTAAAATTGTAAAATCAGATAATAAACAAAGAACTGCAAAAGATTTAAATTTAACCTATAATCTAATGAAAAAAGTTGAAAGCTAAGCTATTTATATTCAGGTTCTTTCAACTTTTTAACTTCAGGATTTAACTCATCAATTAAAGTTCCCTCTTCCCCAACATCTTTATCTAAAATCCAAGGTTCTCTAACAGAAATTTGCTCATTACCAGATCTTGCAGGAGTATCTTCTAAACTTAAACTTTTTATCAATCCAGCAATCATTATTATTATAATTAATGAAAAAGGAAGTGCTGCTGTAATAACTGCAGCTTGCAATGTTTCAAGTCCACCAGCTAAAATTAAAACTGCTGTTAATAAAGTCATAATTACTCCCCATAAAGCTCTATGTTTAGAAGGAGGAGAAATTGAACCAGATGATAAAATTGTTGTAATAACTAAAGTACCAGCATTAGCAGAAGTAATCAAATATGTTGCGATTAAAACTATCATCAGAACTGACATAATATCACTCATAATACCAATATTCATATTCTCAAGCATAATAAATAGTGCTGCTGAAACATCGGTGTTAACTGCTGTTACAATATCTTTATCCATAAATAGCTGTTCATATAAAGCAGTACCACCAAAGAGTCCAATCCATATAATAGTAATAAGTGTAGGAGTTAAAAGTACACCAGCTACAAACTCACCAAATGTTCTTCCCCTTGAGATTCTAGCAATAAACATCCCTACAAATGGTGACCAAGCAATCCACCAGCCCCAAAAAAAGACAGTCCAAACAGTTTGCCAATCACTACTATGAGTAACATTTGTATGAAAAGTTAATCTAATTATATTTTGAATATAGTAGCCTGTTGACTCAATTGTAACGCCTATTAAATATTGAGTTGGGCCATAAACTAATAAAAATACTAAAACAAAAATACTTAACCAAAAGTTACCTTCTGATAATAGTTTTACACCTTTGCTTACACCTGATATAACAGATATTGTAGCAATAAGCATAATAACACCCATAACTACTAACTGTAAAGTCAAAGAGGTATCTATTCCAAGTACTTGATTTAACCCTGCATTCATTTGTTGAACACCTAAACCTAAAGTAGTTGCAATACCAAAAATAGTACCAAATACAGCAAGAATATCAACAATATCTCCTATAAATCCATCAGCTCTTTTCCCAAGTATAGGATACAAAGCAGACCTAATAGTAAGTGGATAATTGTGTCTATAAGAAAAATATGCCATTGTAATTGCAATAAAAGAGAATATTGCCCAGCCATTTAAACCCCAATGAAAATAGCTTAATGATAAACCAACAATAGCTGATTCAGGGTCCATGTTTGAACCAGTAAAAGGATTATTTTGAAACTGAATAATTGGTTGGGCAACAGACCAGAATAAAATACCTACACCAGTTCCCGCTGCAAATAGCATTGATACCCAAGAAAAAAATGTAAACTCAGGTTGTTCCGCATCAGAACCTAATCTTACATTTTTATATCTTCCCATTCCAAGCCAAATCATAAAAAAAAGTAAAAATGCAACTAAAAGTACATAGTACCACTCAAGAAATGGATTTAAAAACTCTCTTATACTTTTTAAAAACATTGCACTTTTGTTAGGGTAGTAACCAGTTAAAAATACAGAAACAAGTATCAATAATATAGAGATTATTGACATTTTTTTATTCATTCCTTTAAAAATACCTACATTAGAAACATCCATTAAAAAATACCTTTTACATATATATGTTATTTGGCTTAGGCTAACAAATAAAGCTTAATTTGAAGTTAATACTATTTTAAGACTGAAAAAATTTCTTTAATTGTTTTTCATGGTACTCTCTACTATTTTGCTTTTCTTTATCCTGTTTTAAACTGTTTTTTTTCTTTCTTAAATTAATCAGTGTATTTTCAAGTAGTTCATCTTCAAGTTTTTTTAATTTTGCTAACTCTTGTGTTACAAAAGTCAAATCTTTGTCTTCTGGTACAATATATGGAGTTATTATAATAATCAAATTCTTAGTTCTACTATCTTTATATCTGTTTTTAAATAACTCTCCTATAAGAGGAATATCACTGGCATAAGGAACTTTTTCTACAGTTTTTTCTTTTCTCTTTTCAATTAAACCACCTAAAACAACACTTTCTCCATTGTTTACAAAAGCTGTTGTTTTAATATGTTTTTTGGATGTATCAGGATTATTGTTTGTTGTATTATTGTTTTTTATGCCTTCTAATATGGCTTCAATATCAATAAGTACTCTATTTTTATTTACAATAGGTTTAACTTTTAATGTAAGTCCTATATCTTCTCTTTCAAAAACATTTTTAGTATTACCTCCATCAGTTGTAGTACTTCCCGTTTGAATAGATATAGTTTCTCCTACATAAATAGAGCTTTCTTTATTATTTAGACATAAAAGAGATGGTTCTGAGACGATATCTAAAGCATAGGTTTTATTTAATAAATTTAAAGACGCACCAAGTGCTAAAGAAGAGTTAAGATTTGGAATCTCTAAACCAATACTTGAAGTATCAAAGCTTATTGCATTTCCATTATTTAAATTTGAACTAAAAGTGTAAATACCTGAGCTGTAAGATTTTGCCCCTAAAATACCAAATTTAAAACCAACATCATTTAATAAAAAATCATCTAATTCAACAATTTTTGCTTTTACATATATTTGTTTTTTTCTTTTATCAAGTTTTTTCACAATAGCAAGTAAATCTTTTACATCTTTACTTTTACCATCAATAATTATTGAATTTGAAATTGATTCAAAAAGAACAATAGGCTTTCTATTTTTATGAAACTTTTTTTCAATCATTTTAGTTAATAATTTTTCTAGTTTGTTTCCATCTAAATTTATTAGATTATGTACGTGAGTTTCTCTTTTTTCTAAACTACTTATTTTAACTTTAGAGATTTGTTTTTTCTTTATACTTTTAACTTTTAAAATACCATTTGTTTCAACTAGAAAATATCCATTCTCTTTCAATGCCATTTTTAATATTGACAATAACTCATTTTTATATATTGGTTCATTTGAAATAAAATTTACTTTTCCCTTTATTTCATGGGATACTAAGATGTTTTTATTTATAGTTTTTGAAGTGATTTTAATAAGTTGAAGAAGGTCAAGATTATTGAAGTTTACATCTATTTTATCATTTGAAAATAGACATGTACTTAAAAGAAATACAAAGATAATTCTTTTCATAAGAAGCCTTTAGATAATAAATTTTATTATTATATAAAAACTTTCTTTATAATATTTTTAATTATTTAAGTTTTAAGTCAATTGGAAGTTGTTCTTCTAAACTACTTTTTTGCTCTTTTGTTAGGGCTAATAGTAATGTTACATCATTTACAAACTCTTTATTTACAATTTCTACATCTAATGCATTTAATATATACTCTATTTTAGAAAGCCTTGAGTAATCAACTACTAAGCTTACTTTTTCTTTATCTTCATACTTTATTAATAAGCTATCACTTATAACTAAATTTACAGCATCACTATAAGCACGAACTAATCCACCGGTTCCAAGCTTAATTCCACCAAAGTATCTTATTATTATAACTGCTGTGTTTATGAGTTCATTTCCAGCTAGTACATTTAATGATGGTCTTCCACTTGTTCCACGGGGTTCTCCATCATCACTACTGTTTTCTACAACTTGATTAAACTCATTTAAGTGTCTATAAGCATAAACAAAGTGTCTAGCTTTGGGATGTTCTTCTCTTAATCTTTTCATAAGTGAATCAAATTCAGAAAAAGGAATTAAATATGCAATGAATTTTGATTTCTTTTCTTCGTAAGTATGGGTAGTTTCTTCTTTAATAAAATACATTTTTGTATTTTACACAAAGAGTCTAAAAAAGTTATAAATAATCAAAGGGGAAGTATTTTTTTATTATAATTCCACAATGAGACTAGATTTATACCTTACAAAACATTTTAATATTCAAAGTAGAAACAAAGCAAGTGAATTAATAAAATCTAAAAAAGTAAAAATTGATGGAAAGATTATCTTAAAACCATCATATACAGTTGAAGAAAACTCAAATATTCAATTACTTGAAGAAGACTTTTATGTAAGCCGTGCAGCTTATAAGTTAAAATATTTTTTAGAAGAGTTTAATATTGATGTTAAAAATAAAGATTCTTTAGACATTGGAAGTAGTACTGGTGGCTTTACACAAATACTTTTAGAAAAAGATGTTGAGAAAGTAACTTGCGTTGATGTAGGTTCAAATCAACTTCACGAAAGAATTAAAGATGATAAAAGAATATCATTTTTTGAAAATCAAGATATAAGAACTTTTATTAGTGAAAAGAAATTTGATGTAGTAACTTGTGATGTATCCTTTATCTCTATTTTAAATATAATTGAAGATATTGACAGATTATCAAAAAATGAAATTATAATACTATTTAAGCCACAATTTGAAGTTGGAAACAATATAAAAAGAGATAGAAAAGGTGTTGTAAAAGATAAAAACTCTATTTTAAAAGCAAGAGAAAAGTTTATGGATACTTGTAAACTATTGCAATGGAAACTATTAGCTTGTGCACAAAGTAAACTTGAAGGAAAAGATGGAAATGAAGAAGAGCTCTTCTATTTTAGTAAATAAAAAAGATATAACAGCTATTGCAATTGGCGGGTTTGATGGAATGCATTATGCCCATCAAAAACTATTTGAAAACTTAGGAACAAGTGGGGGAATAGTATCTATTGAATCAGGCTTTGCTAATTTGACACCTAAAAGTTATAGACAAGAATACTCTATTTATCCTATTTATTATTATGTACTTGAAAATATCAAACACCTTACAGGAGAAGAGTTTATCTCTTTGATTAAAGAAGAGTTTCCTAATTTGAACAAAATAATTGTAGGTTTTGACTTTTGTTTTGGTAAAAACAGAAAACATTGTATTCCTCAGCTAAAAGAGCTTTTTGATGGAGAAGTTGTTGTTGTTGATGAAGTAAAAGTTGATGATGTTCCTGTTCATTCAAGAATCATTAGAGACTATTTGAAAAATGGAAATATTTCATTTGCAAATAAACTACTTTCTAAAAACTATAAAATCTTTGGAGACCAAATCAAAGGTCAAGGATTAGGAAGCAAAAGCTTTGTTCCTACAATAAACTTAAAAGTTGAAGATTTTCTATTACCAAATGAAGGTGTTTATGCTACAAAAACGATTATCAATGAAGAGAAGTTAGATTCTGTAACTTTTTTAGGTCATAGAAGTACCACTGATGGAAATTTTGCAATTGAAACTCACATTATAGATAAAAATATAAAAAACTCTTATAGAACAGTTCAAGTTGAATTTATTGAAAAGATAAGAAATAATCAAAAATTTGACTCTTTTGAAAAGCTAAAAGACCAAATAAAAGCAGATATTAACGATGCAAAAGAGATATTAAAATAATAATTAAACTTCATTTAGATAAAATATACCTATGACAGATAAGGTATTTGAAAAATCAATAACAAAACAATTTGAATTTGACGAAGAAGTAGCATCAGTATTTGATGATATGTTAAATCGTTCAGTTCCTTTTTACAAAGAGATGCAAAGATTAACAATAAACTTTGCACTTAATTATTTAGAAGATGAAGACAATGTGTACGATTTAGGTTGTTCTACTGCTTCAACTTTAATTGAATTATCAAAACACACTTCAAAAAAGTTAAATTTGATTGGAATAGATAATTCTGAAGCTATGTTAGCAAGAGCAGAGAATAAATGTAAAGCTTTTGGTGTTGATATTAAACTTTTAAATAAAGACTTACATAATATGGATTATCCAAATGCCAAACTTATAATTACAAACTATACCCTACAATTTATAAGACCTCTTCAAAGAGAAAAATTAGTTAAAAAAATATATGAAGGCCTTAAACCAGGTGGCGTTTTTATTTTCAGTGAAAAAGTTATCTCATCTGATAAAGTTTTAGGAAAACAGTATATTGATGAGTATTATGAATTTAAGAAAACTCAAGGGTACAGTGAATATGAAATCTCTCAAAAAAGAGAAGCATTAGAAAATGTACTCATACCCTATACAGAAGAAGAAAATAAAAACATGATAACTGATGCTGGATTTGACCATTGTGAAACACTATTTAAATGGGTAAATTTTGCAACATTTATTGCAATAAAAAAATAGAATTAAATTTGAAAGGAATATTAATATGTTAGAAGTTGGACAAGTAGCACCTGATTTTTGTGCACCAAACCAAGATGATATTGAAATTTGCTCTAGGGACTTAAAAGGTAAATGGATTGTACTTTATTTTTACCCAAGAGATTTAACTCCAGGTTGTACAAATGAAGCTTGTGATTTCACAACTGCTCAACCAGAGTTTGATGATTTAGATGCAATTATTTTAGGAGTAAGTCCTGATGATGCAGCAAAACATAGAAAATTTATTGAAAAACATGATTTATCAATCACTTTATTAGCTGATGAAAATAAAAAAATGTGTGAAGATTATGGAGTTTGGCAATTAAAGAAATTTATGGGAAGAGAAAACATGGGAGTTGTTAGAACTACTTTTATTATTAACCCTGAAGGAAAAATTGCTGAAATTTGGGATAAAGTAAGTGTAAGAAAGAAAAAAACTGTTAAAGGTGAAAAGATTGAAGTATTACACGCAGATGTTGTAAAACAAAGACTTCAAGAACTTCAAGAAGCTAAGTAAGGAAAAAAATGAAATTATTATCAAAAACTTTAATTGCGGCGGTATCTACTTTTGTTCTTGCACAAGGACTAAGTGCTGAAACTACTATTTGTTATAAAAAAGATTGGAAGTCTCCTTCAACTATCGAAACTACAAAGTTAGATGGTGGTATTTGTAAAGGTGATTTATCATTTAATGAAATGAAAAAAAATGGTTGGAAACTAAAAGATTTAAAAATTGAAAATGGTCAAAAAGGTCTTAACTATATCTATGTTTTAACAGATGAAGAATTAGTTTCAATTGATAATTCAAAGTTTATGCAAAACAACTATACTAAACTTGAATATAATCCTATTTCAACTAAAGTAGAAGAAATAGATGGTGACACTATAAAAGTTAATGTTGGGAACTTAAGAGCAGGACAAAGTGCTATTATTGAGCATAATTATTCAAATGGGAAGTCTTTAATTGTTGCAAATGCATATGTAACAAAATCAAATGCAAACACTTCAATGCTAAAGATTATTCCATTTTTAGATATTAAACAAAATGCTATTCCAACATCAAATAGAAAGCCAGTTGCTGGAGATAAAGTAACAGTAAACTATTTATATGACTCTTCTATGATTATTGCTCCTTCACAAGATGCATTTTTAGCTACAAGAGAAAAGTTTAGAGACAATAACTTTTTACACTCTGATATTTTCGCTGCTAAGTTAAAGGTTCAAGGTGAACCCTTACCATCTAAAGAGACTATTCAAGAGTTTGCAGCAGCACAAAATATTGGAACAATTTTCTTTATTATAGGTAGTACTACCTATGTAGTTGATAGTAAAACTTTTGCAATTTTAGAAAAAGATACAGTTTCTTATAACTTTACTCAAGATGAGAAAATGCCTTTTTATACAAGAATTGAAAAGATTGAAAAAAATCCATTTGATTCAGTGTTAGATTATGAAAATTGGTTAGGTTTTTTAAATAAATATATAGGTGATGATGAAAGAACTGAAGATCAAATTTTATTAGAAGATGAGATTGATTCAGGAGCGTTACAAGTTAAAGGTGAGATTTATAACAACTATTATAAAACAATGTTAGGCTTAAAAGATGCAACTAAGTAAAGAACATATCGACTACTTTATATCTATTGTAGGGTCTGAAAATGTAAAAGCAGATAAAGCTCACTTAATAGCTTATTGTTATGATGCTACAAAAGAGAGATTTGAACCAGATGCAGTTGTATTCCCAAGAGATGAACAAGATGTATCAAAGATATTAAAATATTGTAACGACCATGAAATTGTAATTGTACCAAGGGGTGCAGGAAGTGGTTTTACAGGTGGTTCGTTACCTTCTAAAGGTGGAATTATCCTATCATTAGAAAGACATATGAATCAACTTCTTGAGATTGATATGGAAAATATGGTTGGAGTTGTTCAACCAGGACTTATTAACATGCAATTTCAAAAAGCAGTTGAAGAAGTAGGACTATTTTATCCGCCAGATCCAGCTAGTGAAGAGTACTCTACTTTAGGAGGAAATGTTTCTGAAAATGCAGGTGGGATGAGAGCTGCTAAATATGGAATTACAAAAGATTATGTAGTTGCATTAAGAGCTGTTTTACCAAATGGAGAGATAATTACTGCTGGT
>Ga0193951_1000485_pt1 | contig 18054 bp, 18 predicted proteins | sample BB_2_MG_FD_140370 | JGI IMG/M metagenome (GOLD analysis project Ga0193951, IMG submission 140370) | Microbial mat bacterial communities from the Broadkill River, Lewes, Delaware, United States - BB_2_MG | ecosystem: Environmental > Aquatic > Freshwater > River > Microbial mats | place: USA... | reverse complement strand
CCGAGTGGTGAAACTGGTAAACACGTTGGATTCAAAATCCAATGACTTCACGGTCTTGTCGGTCCGAGTCCGACCTCGGGTACCATCCAAACTCCCTAGCTATCGAAGTTTATAACACCATTTTTTTATGTCATTAAAGTGTCAAACAGTTTTTTTAGCATAGTGTTTGTTATACACAAGAAAGATTTTATTCTACTCCTCTGAATTAGGGGTTTAAGGTGGTAACTGACCCCTTTTTTTTGAGAAATAGTTTTGTATTAAATCGATTTATGCAAATCACAAAATTCTATCATATCAATATTTGAAATATTTTTGTATTTGATATCGTTGTTTTTAATATATAATTTTTTTAATTTTTTTAAGTTATCAAAACTTTTTGGAAGTTTTGATATTTTATTTTCTTCAACATCTAGTTCTATCAGATTTTCTAAATTACCTATATTACTTGGTAGATTTTCTAACTTATTTGCAGAGACACTTAGATAATTTAGATTTTTTAGTTCACATATTTTATCTGGTAAATTTACTAACTGATTGTTATCTAAAGTAAGAATTTGTAAGTCTTCAAGTTTTGATACATCAAAATCAAGTGTTTTGAGATTGTTGTCATTTAAATTTAATTTTATGAGCATATCATGGGATTCAAGTGTTGGCAAATCTTTTATACTATTGCCTTCTAAAAGAAGAGTTTCAAGTTCTGCTATTTCACTAATTGATGCAGGAAGTTTTGTTAATTGATTGTAAGATAAATCTAAAAAATATAGGGAATTCATATCGGAAAAAATGTCAGGTATTTTTTTTATATAATTTGTATCTAAAGAAAGATAGAGAAGTTTTTTTAGATTTTTTAACTCTTTTGGAATATCTTCAAGATAATTAGTAGCTATTGTAAAACGAGTTAAATTTGTTAGCTTAGAAACAGCACTTGGAAGTGTTTTTATTCTATTGCCATTTAAGTTTAGGACAACTAAAGAGCTAAGCTCATGGATATCTTCTGGTAATTCTTCTAAAAGATTGTTTTCACACTGTAGATTTCTAAGTTTTTTTAATTTTGTTATGTTTTTGGGTAATTTTCTCAGTCTATTATTTGAGAGTTTTAAAACACTAAGATTTATAAATGCACCTATGGATTCTGGAAGCTCTCTAATTTTAGAATTACTCAGATCAAGCATTGCTCTGTTTTTTAACTCCTCAGGATTCATAGGTATTTTGGAACTTAATCCATTCGCTCTTGCCCATTTTAAAAAATCTTCAAAATCATTATTCATAAATTATCTCTCATTTTTTTGTTCAATTAAAAAATCAATATTTTCATAATCAATTTGACCAAACTCAAGCATATTAAAAAGTGCCATTAGTGGTCTTCTACAGCATGTTCTATTGCACTGGGTTACTAATTTTTTTGCTTTTTTATACGGAAGATCTGTATGAGTGAAAATTTCGATTGCTTGAGATACAGTTTTATTCCCACATTCACAAATAACTTTGTCTAACAAATCTTCTTTGCACATTTAATGCTACTTTAGAAAATCATGTTTTGATTTAAAATCCAACATCTCTTTCATAGAATCTTGAATCTTTTGTGAAAGCTCTGGCAACATATCATAATCACTCCATAGCGTATCTTCAACTATATCATGAATTTGACCTGCAATTTCAGTTATCTTTCTTTTATATCCTGCATACTCTTTTTTGATAGCCTTTTGTTCATCAGTTAAAACCATTGTTTTCTCCTATCTTATAATCCATAAATCATTTCAATATTAATATTTGGCTTATCGTTTAAATACATAAGCTCATATCCATCTGTTATCTCAAATTTGTAAGTTTGATACAAATTTGTTATTTCTTCAACATCACTTGGTATAAAAGCTATAATTTTTTTAAGTCCTCTATGGTAGATAACACCTCTCATAAGCTTATGTGCATCATCATCTACTCCAACTTGGACAAGATAAGGAGAGAGTTTGATAATCTCTTTATTGAGTGCATAAGAGTGCTGAAACGCAAAATCTGTTGATAAAAGTAAAGAGGAAGATTTAAACATAGCTTTAGTAACATAATCTACTCTATCTTCACCAAATGTATTTAAATCAACTTTTTTTAAAGCTGGCATATAATTTTCATTACTTATACTCTTAGCAGTTGCATTCGTAAAGTTAAAAACAGCCCCACCTTTATACAATGCTTTTGAAAATTTTGCATATCGCTTGAAATTGAGCTCTTCAAACATCTTTTTTTCATCTTTATGTGATAAAACAATTATCGATTTATTGTCATTTTCGATATTGGTTAAAAGTATATTTATCAATCTCTTTTTTATATCAAGTCCTATATCTTCTTGATAATAAAAGTTATTGATAAAAACACTATTTTCAAACATATATGCACTTATAAAAGCTAAAAGTTTATCATCCTCATACGCTCCAAAACATAAACTTTGATTGTAAAAAGCAGTATTTAAAATCAGATTTTTATCTATAACTTGAGTTTTCTCAAACTCTTTTAAATCCCTTTCAAAACTGCTTTTTCGTATCCAGCCTACGAACATAGGTAAAGCTCTTTCAACTCTTGAGAATTCATAACTTTTTTTCTACATGTAACGATTTCTCTTACTTGTGGAAGTATTTCTTGGAGTCTATTTTTGGTTGTTACGATTCCAATTTTGCTCAAATGATAATCCAGAGTTGCACTTCCTGAATGCTTTCCTATAGGGAAGTATCTATCAAGTCCAACATCTTCAGGAGCAAACGCTTCATAAGAGTTTTTATTTTTTACCATTCCATCTACATGTATACCTGACTCATGAGAAAAAATATGCTCCCCAACTATAGGTTGATTTACCGCTATTTGTTTGTTTGCAGCGAGTGAGACTTTACTTACTAATTGTCTTAATTTTCTCGAATTTACCTCTCTAGGCTCTTCAAACTGATATTTTAAACTCATCAATACTTGTTCAAATGAAGCATTACCAGCTCTTTCACCAAGTCCTATGACAGTTGTGTTTGCACTTTTTGCCCCAGCTTCAATACCAGCTATAGAGTTTGCAGTTGCCATACCAAAATCATTATGCATATGCATTTCAATATCGAGTAAATTTAAACTACTTAAATTTGAGATATTTTCATATGTTTTATGAGGTGTCAAAATCCCAACAGTATCGCAATAACGAAATCTATCTGCACCAAGTGATTTACCAAACTCCATAATCTGTTTTAAAAATTCTAAATCTGCTCTACTAGAATCTTCACCACCTATACATACAAAAAGACCCTCTTTTTTTGCTACACCTACAACCTCTTCTAAGTTTCTAAAAAGTTTATCTCTATCTCCCCCAAACTTTACATCTATGAGACCTTGTGAGACTGGTACAGATAAGTCAACTGCTTTTACACCACAGCTCAAAGACGCTTCAAGGTCACGAGAAGTTGCTCTGTTCCAACTCATGATTGGGATAGGAAGATTTAAAGCAAGAATCTCTTTTAAGTCAGCCCTCTCTTTTTCTCCCATGATAGGTATCCCTACTTCAAGCTCATTCGCTCCTGCTTCATATAAAAGCTTTGCGATTTTTAACTTTTCTTTGGTATTAAAAGCAACATAAGGAGCTTGCTCACCATCTCTAAGCGTTGTATCATTTATAAGAGCCATTATCCTACCTCTTTTTCATCCATATAAAAGTGTTTTTTTGCAGCTTCATAAACTGACTTTTCAATCGGTTCATTTGCATAACTTTCATCACAAATCAGCCCTATTGCATTGAGTTCATCCATAGGACATTCCCCTATCTTTTGGGTTAAAAGTATGTCACAATCTTTGAGCGTAGTTTTTATCTCTTCTATTGGATTATTATTACACTCTTCTGGTCCAGAACAATAAGAACTCTCTATTTTACGGTGCATTACAAACTTTATAGCCTTGTCACCAGCTTCATAGATTAAGAATTCGCTTGCACTACCAAAATGCATATTTATCATACCCTCTCCACTAGTAGTAACTGCTACAAGTTTTGTAACTCCGTTTGAGCTTAACTCTTCTTTTGTAGCTTGTTCTATTTTGATTCTTTCATTTGCTTTTTCAAGATGACCTCTCCATCTTTCAATCATCTGATGCTTTTGTACTCTTCCATCTAAATCATATTTTTCTTCTAACTCACTAAAACTCATATTGACAAAACTATCTCTATGAAATGCATCACTTTTGTCTTCACCTATAAGTCCAACTGCATCAGCTCTACACTGACGACAGTGACTCATAAGCTTCATATCCATTCCACAAGCATCTTGTGCAGCCATCACTTCTTGATCTGTTGCACTTGGAACTCCATCAAGTCCAAATTTTGTACCAAATTCTGGCTTTGAAAGAATTGGCATAATATTGTGTAAAAAAACATTTAACTCTTTGAGTTTTTTTGCAACCGCTGGTAAACCTTTATCATTGATACCTGGGATTAAAACAGAGTTTGCTTTTACAAGGATACCTCGCTCCGTAAGCATTTTGATACCTTTTAACTGCTGTTCTAAAAGTATCTTAGCAGCTTCTTTTCCTCTTACTTTTTTCTTTTCCCAGTAAATCCATGGATATATCTTGCTTCCCACTTCTCCACTTTCATCGACTGTATTGATTGTTACTGTCACATGGTCCACATTGAACTCTACAAGTTTATCAACATACTGTGGAAGCATTAAGCCATTTGTTGATATACAAAGTTTTAAATCTGGTGATTTTTCATGGAGTAGTTTAAAGGCTTCAAAAGTTTTCTTAGGATTTGCTAGTGCGTCACCAGGACCGGCAATCCCTGCAACTGAAAGTTGTGGTATCTCACCACCAACAAAAAGTACTTTTTTAACTGCTTCAATTGGTTTTAGTTTTCCACTTGTCACACCTGGACGACTCTCATTGGAACAATCATACTTTCTATTACAGTAGTTACATTGTATATTACAAGCGGGAGCCACAGGGATATGTATGCGAGCATAATGCTGATGAGCACCTTCACTATAGCATGGGTGATTTTTTATCTTCTCTTGGATTTCTTCATTGACTGATGTGTTTGGTGAACTAGTACAAGAACAACTCATGATATATCCTTTTTTTTTATCTAAAGGATACTATTCATAAAGTGTTCCTCTAAGCTGTACCTCTTTGAAATTGCACCATAGAAGATTTGGTAAATCCAGCTTTTTCATAAAACTTATGAGCTTTTTCATTGTCAAAGTCGGTAAAAAGTGTAAGTCTTTTTAAATCTTTTTTATCAGCATATCTAATCACATGTTTTATAAGTTTTGAGCCAATTTTTTTTCCTCTAAATTCAGGTAAAACAATCACATCTTCTATGATTCCAACACGCCCTCCTAAAGAAGTGCTCACTGAATAGAGTAAATTTATCATGCCTACTATCTTGTTTTGTTTCGTAGCGACAAATATTTTTCCTATTTTTTTATTTGCAATTATGCTTTGTAGCCCTTTTCCTTGTTTTTGACTATCTGCTTTATGCTCTTTCTCTTGTTCAAAAAGATAAGCAAGCAAGTTTGATAACTCTTTTATATCTTTACATGTAGCTTTTCGTATTTTCATAGTAACTCCTCGTAAAACTATATCACAAAAAAATCAATGGAACATAATATGTATATATACATGTAAACAATATTAAGGAGATAAGAATGGCTGTAATGATAACTGACGAATGTATCTCATGTGAAGCATGTGCTCCTGAGTGCCCAGTAGCTGCAATCTTAGATGAATCAAATGAGAAAAATCCAAAAGATGGTATTTTTTATGTAAAACCAGAATCTTGTGTTGAGTGTGTTGGTCATGCTGATATGCCAAGATGTGCTGAAGCCTGTCCAACTGAAGGTGCTATCGTATGGGACATGCCTTATACTACTGAATTTAACGAGTACTACAAAGATGGTCACGAAGCTGGGACGTATCAGATAAGAGTTCACAAGAAAAAAGGGATGATGCTACCAGAGATAAAATCTCAACCATTCAATGAAGCAATTTCAATGGATAATCGAGTTGCTCATACAAATATAGGTGAATTTTAGTTATGGCTGTTATGATAACAGACTTATGTATTAATTGCAGCTCATGCATCGATGAGTGCCCTGCTACAGCAATTGTAGATGCAGATAGCTCACCTATAGAAAATGCAGAGTTTACTTATGTAAAGCCTGAAAAATGTATAGAATGTGTTGATAGTAGTGTACCAAAGTGTTTTGATGCCTGTCCAACTGAGGGAGCTATTGTTTGGAATATGCCTTATATTGCCCAATTTAATGAATACTATATGAAGGGTCATGAAAAAGGAATTTATCAAATAAGAGTCCATAAAAAAAGAGGTATCTTTTCTCCAGAAGCTAACCCTAAGCCTTATAGAAAAAATATCTCACTAGTAGACAGAGAAGCACACACTGTCTTAGCATTTTAATTTGTTTACATGTAAGGATTTTTCCTTACATGTAAAACTCTAGAGGAGTTCTCTTTTTAATTTTTCAAACTCATCTATATTTTCTAAAAACAAATCTGTAAGGTGTGGGTCAAACTGCGTTCCCCTTACCTCTTTGAAAAGTTCCAATATTTTATCTAACTTCCATTTTTTCTTATAAACACGATCATTGCCCAAAGCATCATATACATCAGTAATAGCTAAAATACGACCATAAATGTGAATATCCTCACCTTTTAATCCCTGAGGATACCCTTTACCATCATATCTTTCATGATGTTCATGAGCTATGATTGCAGCAGTTTGTAGTAGTTCTCTTTTAGAAGATTTAAGCATTTCATAACCTAGCGTAGAGTGCTCTTTGATGATTTTCCATTCATTATCATCTAAAGGACCTGGCTTGTTTAAAACAGCATCTGGTATACCTATTTTACCAATATCGTGCATAGGACTTGCATATTGAATAAGCTCAGCTTCTTTTTCGCTTAGTCCATAAAGTCTTGCTAACAAATAAGAGTAGTGTGCAACTCTTTTTACATGTAACCCTGTCTCTTGGCTTCGTTTTTCTCCAATATTGCCCACCGTATATATAATCTCTTTTTGTGTTTCAATAATCTCTTCAACGCTTTCTTGAAGCTTATCTTCAAGATTTTGCTTGTACATTTCAAGCTCTGTTATATCAGCTCTTATAGCAATATACTCTTCAATATCATTTTTAGCATTTAAGATAGGATTTACTAAACTCTTAACATAGTAAGCACTCCCATCTTTTTTTCTATTTTTTATAATCCCACTCCAAGGTTTTTTACTTTGTATCGTTTCCCACATGTTCTTAAAAGAGGAAGATGGCATATCAGAGTGTCGCACTAAATTGTGTGCTTGCCCTAGCAATTCATCTTTAGTATATCCACTAATAGCGCAAAAAGAATCATTTACATAGGTTATTTTCCCCTGTGAATCTGTTTTAGAAACGATACTACTTCTATCTATTGCTTCTTTATACTGCCTAAGAAGGTTTTCATTGTAGTGGCTTTGTTTTATAAAGTTGATTTTTTCCATCGTTTGAAGAATTTTATTTATAAATTTTTGACTTGATATAGGCTTAAGTATATAACCATCAACCCCAACCTCAATTACTTGAGAGAGCACATCATAATCACTATGGGCAGATATAATAATAACTGGGATAAAAGGGTTTCTTTTCTTTACTTCACTAGCAAGATCAAGACCGCTTATATTTGGTAAATTTATATCAGTTACTAACAAATCAAATGTAGAAGTTTTTACTGCATTTAAAGCTTCTTCTCCATCTGTAAAGACTATCACATTTTCAAAATAATTTGACAATACCTTTGCAAATATTTTTTGTGTAGCGATATCGTCTTCTACATAAATAACCGTGTATGAAAACATTTCCATAATCCTTAATAAAAAATGTATTATGTAAATATTTTATCATATTTTTACTTTTTAAAACATTCAATAAACCTAATATACTCATCTAATGGCAATGGTTTACTATAATAGTACCCTTGGATTAAAGAACATCCTTCATAATTTAAAAAATCTAAATTTTCTTTCGTTTCTACCCCCTCAGCAATTACATTTAAATTTAAAGCATTTGCAATACCTATGATTGAACGAACAATACCAATATCTTGTGTATCATTTGGAAGTGAGCGAACAAAACTTTGGTCAATTTTTAATTTATCAAAAGGAAAATTTTTAAGATAAGAAAGAGAAGAGTATCCTGTACCAAAATCATCTATCGAAATACTATATCCTAAATTCTTAAGAGTATTTATCTTTTTTGTACTTTCATCAGTGTTTTTTATAAGTGCACCTTCAGTGATTTCTAACTCAATTTGGGATGGCAAAATTGAATGGCTCTTAACAATATTGTCTATTTTTTCAACAAAATCATCATTTAACATATGAACACTAGAAATATTTATCGACACTCTAAATTCATCATTATATGTCTCTTTCATTTTATGAATATCACGACAAACTTGAGCAATAATCCACTCTGTTATAGAAACTATTTTAGATGTAGCTTCACAAATAGGTATAAACTCGGCAGGGCTTACAGAACCAAGATTTTTATTATTCCATCTTAGTAATGCTTCTGCACCAATTAAAGTATTGCTTATTGAGTTAATTTGAGGTTGATAATAAATACTAAACTCACTATTTTCTATGGCTTTCGAGAGATTTAATTCAATAGAGCTGCGCCTACTTACTTCGTCATTCATAGCTTTAAGAAAAAATATATATTGATTCTTACCACTATTTTTAGCTTCATACATAGCAATATCTGCATGCTTTATCAGCGTCTCTTGATCTAATCCATCATCAGGGAAAACACTTATGCCTATACTTGCTGAAGTAAAAAACTCATGGTTATCAATTTTGATAGAAGTTGAAACTGATTCTATTAACCTATAAGCAACATCAACTATAGTAGTACTTTTAACTTTTTCTAAAAGAATAATAAATTCATCACCGCCAACACGAGCAAGAGTGTCATACTCCCGTAAAGTTTCTTTAAATCTTCTTGAAACTTCTATAAGAAACTTATCCCCTACTATATGTCCTGCACTGTCATTGACAAATTTAAAATTATCTAAGTCTATAAACATCACTGCAAGTTTTTCCTCAGAATTTCTTCGTTCAGTTATTGCTTTTCCCAGCCGGTCATAAAACAGACTTCTATTAGGGAGATTCGTAAGAGCATCACGATAAGCTAAACGAACAATCTTTCTTTCATGTTCTTTTTTCTCTGTAATATTAGTTAAAATACCAACATAATATGTTTTTTTACTATCATCGTCTATAACCTTCACAATGCGAAGCCAAATTACATATATTTGGCCATTTTTGTTACGATCTTTCAGTTCCCCTTCCCAATAGCCGATACTATCGAGTGAATCCCACATGTTTTTATAAACAGAGTCTTCAGTCCAACCAGCACCAATAGTTCTTGGATTTTTCCCTATTAACTCTTTTTCACTATAACCACTAATTTTACAATAGCTTTTATTTAATCTAATAATTAATCCATTAGTATCAGTTACTATAACTCCGTCTTCAGAGTTTTCTAAAGCAGTTGCCATCAATAATAATTCGGCATATTGTTCTTTATTACGGTAATAATTTCGAATTAATATTATGCTTAATATTTGCAAAACCAACCAAAACGCAATAGCGTATGGAAATAATTTATAGAAATAATTTTTAGTTAAAGAGTGCACAGTTTCACTAGGTATTTCAATTATAAGTCTCCAAACTAAATTATTAGATTTTAGACTATAAACAAGTGCTTCAGATGATTTTTTATCTAATGGAATTTGAATTTCATTTAAAGGATAAATATTTTTAAAAACTATATCTGACTTACTTGTAGCAAGTGTTCCTATTTCAGAAGAGTTTACTGCTTCCCATAATTTTGCATTATATTTTAATAGCTCATTACCAACATTTTGCATATCAAATCCAAAATCTACATCGTCTTTTGGAGCAAGTAACCACTCGCCCTTTGCATTACTCATCATTATATTCACTTGAGAATCTTTTTTAGAGATATGAGATAAATGGCTGCCTTGCATTTTGTTTATATAAGATAGTAATGTAGAGGCATTTAAATTAATAATAAATAAACCTTCTTTTTTTCCATCTTTATTGAATGAAGGTGTTATTAATCTTAGTGTAGGTTTATGTGGAATTTCTACAACCCCATTTTCTTGGTTTAAATTTAATGGTGAGAGCAATATCTCATTTTTTTCAATCTTTAGCCCTTGCTTTACATATTCTCTATCTTTTTTTGATTGAAGTTTATCTTTAGCAACTAAAACAGGTGGGATACCTTGATTAATACGAAGTATTTCCATACCGTCTAAATTGATAAAACGCAATTGGTCATATTGAAATTTTAGCTGCATGAAATTGACTAAGCTTTTTAAGCTTTCATCATTGTCATATTTATACTTGACAACAATATTGTTTGAAAGAAAGAGTAAATCTTTAGAAAGAATGTCTAACTCTTTTAAAAGTACATCAGATTGAAATTCAAGACTTTTATCTGCTTCTTCAATTAATGCCATACGATTTTTCTTATACTCTTCATTGTACACAAAAGACATCATAATCAAAGATATAAAAGTAATGAGAACAAAACTTCCAGCATATAGCTTCATATAAAATCCTGATAATAATTATGTATTTATTTTATATAGTAGAGTATTTTATGTGAAAATCAACTTAAAATATATTGTGATGATATCAAATTCTTGTATAATCTATTTTATAAACTCTAAACTTATTTCTTTTATCCCATCTATAAAATCTTTTGTTATAGTGCATTTTTGTATATCATTACGACTTGGCAAGTCATACTGCAGTGGTAGCATTATTTTTTCTATGATACCTCTAAGTCCTCTTGCTCCCACTCCTTTTTCTTGAGCACTCTTTGCTATACTATGCAAAGCATCATCACTAAATTCTAGTTCAACTCCATCAAGTTCAAAAAGTGCTTGATACTGCTTCATGATAGCATTTTTTGGCTCTTTTAATACTCTTATCAAATCCTCAGTAGTTAATTGATTTAAAGTAGCAACTACAGGAATTCTTCCTATAAACTCAGGAATTAATCCAAAACTAATCAAATCTTTTGATTCTATTTCTGCAGATTTATTTTGAACTTCTTCTTTTAAAAATCCCATTTTTTTAGGTATATTTGTACTTTTTTCTTCTTCTTTTTCTACAAGCCCGACAAATGCCCCACCACAGATAAATAGCACATGAGTAGTATCAAACAAAACTGTTTCTGCACTTGCATTTTTGCGACTTCCTTTGAGTGGAACATACACTTCACCACCTTCTAGTATCTTAAGTAAGCCTTGCTGGACACCTTCTCCACTTACATCTCTCCCACTTGTACTGCTCTCACTTTTATTGGCAATTTTGTCAATCTCATCTATATAGATTATCCCTTTTTGAGCTTTTTCTATATCGAAATCAGCAGAAGCAAGTAAACGAGAAAGAATGGATTCCACATCTTCTCCAACATAACCAGCTTCAGTCAAAGCAGTTGCATCAGCAACGGCAAAAGGAACATCCATGATACGCGCTAAAGACTTTGCTAAAAGTGTTTTTCCACTTCCTGTTGGACCAATCAGCATGATATTTGATTTTTCAATTTCAACATTTTTAAATACAGGCTTATCTATGCGTTTATAGTGAGAATAGAGAGCAACTGAGAGAACTTTTTTTGCTTCTTCTTGTCCTATCACAAAAGTATCAAGATGTTCTTTAATTTTTTGAGGAACTTTTAGTCCTTTTTGAAACTCATCTTTTGCCTCTTTTATCTCGTCTTTTTTAATAACCATAGTACATGTATCTACACACTCATTACAGATATGTGCATTTTCTGCCGAAAATATTTTTTTTACTTTTTCTATCTTCTTGCCACAAAAATCACATGCTTTGCTCATTATATTGCCTTTAAAAAATTATTTATCTTTTGTGGAATTACAGTTAGATTATGTGCATTTAAAAACTTATCTTCTTTTCTTGAAAGCTCTTGCTTATCAGTCACAACAAAACCACCACTAAGTTCCATGGTTATCTCATTTGAAACCATTCTATAAGTATCTGTACTAAAATCAACACCTAAAAACAAATATGATTTGTCTTTTCGAAATTCTTTTAAAAATGGAGGTAAAGCGTACCCTCCCATAGCTTCAGTAAGCCAATCAACAAAATCAGCATCACTTACAATAAAGTTTTTTTCAGGAACCATACATCCCATAGGTTTAAAAAGTATAGGCAATTTATCAGTTAATTCACTCTTATCTATTATCTCATATGATTTGTTTTCTAAATTGTACATGTAAACGATAAAACGATCATAACCACCCATGATTCTACTCACACCAGTAATCATAAAATGAGGTACATCTTCATATATTTTACAAGAGCTGTCATCCACATTTGTATCTATCATATATTTTGGTTTAAACTCTTTAAAAAATGCATATGTAAAAGGTAAATCATACTCCTTAGATGCATAAATATGGTTTGTCATTTGTATTATATATTCTCTTCCTTTTCGTTGTTCTAAACTCATCGCAGCTCTTGAGTACTCATACATAAGTCGAGGACTCATAGCTCTTCCATTGTTAAGGCTCAATACAAAGGAATCACTATCAAAAGGGAGTGTACTTCCATCTTTTGTAACAACACCTTCAAATACACCCATCCCTAAAAAAGGAACCAAACTTCCATCAAGCAATTTTTCTTTTATATTATCCATGACATCCTACTCCTGTGTAAGCAACATAAGCTTTATTTAGTGCAATATGTAATCTATCCATATCAAGAGGTTTCTCTATAAGCTCTGGCATGTCTATATAAAATACAGCCCCATCTTTTGAAATTAAAAATAGTGCTTTTGTTAGCTTGCTTTCTAAAGTTCCCTTTTCAATTTTTGTTCCATACATATTTCCATACTCTTCTTCTTCATCAAAAAATACTTTAAAAATATTTAATTTTCTTTCTAGCTCTACTCTTTCTACATTGTAACTATCAAAAAGCAGATAACAATTTATATCTACTTTTATATCACTCATAAACTTATCTAATCTCAATATTTCATTTTCAAAATCGCTTAGTGAAGGAAAAGACACAAACATACTCATAGACTTAGCTTCATTATTTCTTTTAAGCTCTGTTTGTTCTTTACATGTAGATAAAACCACAACATTTTCTGCCATATATCCAATATCCATAAAATCATCTACCAATATCTGCTCTTCATTTTTATACAAAAGTTTAGAGTTCATATTTTTTTGCCTTATATCGTAACTGTCTTGGAGTAATCGCTAAAAATTCAGCTGCTTCAACATGATTGTTATTACAAATACTCAGTGCTGCCACAATTGCATCTTTTTCTAACTCTTCTAAAGTTTTATTAGCTATTGAAAGCTCTTTATACTCTTCTTCAAATTTTTCACTCTTAAGCGCAGGTAACATTAAAAGCATATCTGTAGCAGTTATGCCTTCCTCATTTCCCATCAACACAATTCTCTCAATAGTATTTTCAAGCTCTCTAACATTCCCTGGCCATGGATAATTCATAAGCTTTTCCATCGCTTTGTCTAAAATTTTTACTCTCTTTTTATGATTTTTCATAGCTTTTTCTAAAAAGAAGTTTACAAGTAGTCTTATATCTTCTTCTCTTTCTCTTAAAGGAGGTAAATCAATAGGTATTACATTTAATCTATAGTACAAGTCTTCTCTAAACTCACCATCTTTTACCATCTTTTCTAGGTCTCTATTCGTCGCTGCAACTAATCTTACATTGACTTTTATAGTTTTACTACCACCTACTCTTTCAAACTCTCTTTCTTGTAAAACCCTCAAAAGTTTTACTTGAGCTGACGCAGATATGTCTCCTATCTCATCTAAAAAGAGTGTTCCACCATCTGCAAGTTCAAAACGACCTTTTCTAGTCTCTTTTGCATCTGTAAAAGCACCTTTTTCATGCCCAAAAAGTTCACTCTCAAGCAGTGTGTCAGTAATCGCAGCACAGTTTAATTTTATAAAAGCAGCATCTTTTCTTTTGCTTCTTTTGTGAATAGAAGATGCAACTAACTCTTTTCCTGTTCCTGTTTCACCACGAACTAAAATTGTTACATCACTACTAGCAATCCTCTCAATAACATTATAGACACCCTTCATTTTCTCGCTCTCGCCTATAATATCTCCAAAATTATGTGCTTTTGAATCCCACTCCATTTTGTAGTAGAGTCTCAAATCATTTAATTTTTCTTTTTCTTGTTCAATAATACTAGCCGAATACATTGACTGTGCAAACAATGTACTTATGATAGAAAGTATTCTAATTGTTTCATCAAAACCAATTTCTGCTGATTTTGTTAGATTTGTAGCTAACACACCTATCACATTATTTTCAACAACCATAGGCACTGCTATATATGAAATCGTATCACTACTTTTGTTTCCAGATTTATTTAAAAAAAGTATATCATTATGTACATTTTCAATAACTACAGGCTCTTTACTTTGTGCAGCCAAACCAGTAGCACCTTCACCTAAACGGTACTGAGCAACTACTTTTTGATGTTTACTTAAATTTAGAGAGGCATATATACTTAATAAATCATCTTCAAGTTTATATATGACGCAATTTTCAAGATTAATAGAGTTTTTTAAAGCGACTAATGACTTATTTAAGGCACTTACAATATCTCCCCTTGAATCAGAAATCAAGTTGGCGATATCATATAAAACACTAAGTTCTCTTTGTGTAAGACATGTACTGCATTTATCTTTCATTGTATCTTCTTTGTTTAATAAATTTCATATATTTATAATATACAATAAAAGTATCAAAAAATATTCATTTAATTGTCTTTTTTTTAATCAGTCAGAGATTTTTTTGCAAATTTCCTCTTTTGGTAAATCTTTCTTACCAGGTTTTATCCACCAAATTTCTCCATTACTAAGACTAACTTCTCCACCCCACTCTTCATCACTGCTAAACTCTATAGTTTCTATTGTTTCTTCCATATCTTTTTTTGCAATATAAAAAAATATCTCTCCCCCACTTTCTCTTAACATCACTTTTGCCATTTTTTATCCTTATTTTATTGTATGTGTAAAATGTTTCTTCACTTTTTCCATAAAATTACTATCTTTATACCAAAGTTTAAAATATCCTTTTTTCATCTCATTTATGAGTATTGGCCTTTGATATTTTTTAACACTTTTCTTGAAGTCTAAACGACTATGAGCCCCTCTACTTTCCTCTCTTTTTATTGCACTCAATACTATTGCTTCTGCAACTTCAAGTGCATTTTTAAGCTCAAGTATAGAAACAAGTTCTACATTGTTTCCTCTACCTTTATCAATACAATGAAGGGTGCTTCCTTCTCGTCTAAGATACCTCAAATAGTCAAATGCTTTATCTAGTTTTGCTCTATCTCTACTAATACCTGCAAACTCAAACATAGTATTTCCAAGACTCACTCTCATGGCATTAAAGTTTTTAGTTGTTTCACCTTGAAATATATAATCTACCATTTTTACATTTTTTATAACAATATTATAATCAATAGGTAAAAATTCTCTCTTTTGTGATATTTTTAAAGCCTCTTTTCCCGCTAACTCTCCAAAGACAGCTCCTTCAAGCAATGAGTTACCGCCAAGCCTATTTGCTCCATGAACTCCATTTGAAGCACACTCGCCACATACAAACAGTCCTTTTAGTGCTGTTTTTGTCATATCAGCTTCAATACCACCCATAGTGTAATGAGCAACTGGCTTTATAGGTAAAAGTTCGGTACATACATCGATGCCGGCTTGCATCAATGCAGCTTTGTATAATGAAGGTAATTTTGTTTCGATATGATCTTTTGATAAATGTCTTAAATCAATATATACTTTTTGTCCGCTATTTATCTGATCTGCTATTGCTCTGCTTACTACATCTCTCGTATCAAGTTCGTTAACAAACCTATCGCCATCACTATTGACAAGATATCCACCTTCCCCACGAGCTGCTTCACTTGCAAGATAACTAGTCTTTACAAACCCTGTTGGATGAAATTGAACAAATTCCATATCTCTTAAATTTAGTCCTGCTCTTAGTGCAATAGAATGCATATCACCAGAGCAGTCTTGAGCATTTGTACTATACCCTCTATAAACTCCTGCGTAACCTCCCCCAGCTAATACAACAGCTTTTGCAGGGAATACAACTACAGAGGAGTCAAATTTTCGCAGAGCCACTATGCCACTCACCTTATTTTCTAATTTTGTTAGATTCATTACTAATGTATTTACAATAAATGTTACACCTACGCTTTTGGCTTTTTTAATCAAAACTTGCATGATTGCTGAGCCCGTTTTATCTCCTACATAACATGTTCTTTGACTACTTCCACCGCCAAAACTTCTTTGGCATATCTTCCCATTTTTATCTTTATCAAAACCAACACCATAAGCATCTAATCTGGTTATAATAATAGGAGCACGGTTACACATGTAAGTTATGGCTTTTTTATCGCCTAATCCAAAAGTTCCTTTCATGGTGTCTTCTATATGTTTGTCTATCTCTTTTTTATCCTTTTTATCTAAAACAGCATTTATGCCACCACTTGCAAGCGAAGAGTTTGACTTAAAAAGATTCCCTTTTGTGATAACAGCTACTCTATTTGTTCCATCTTTTGCTTCGATGGCAGCCATAAGTCCTGCAATCCCACCACCAACTACAATTACATCATAAATCATCACTACAACCTATACAGTAAGTCATATTTTGCTCTTTTTACTGCTTTTATCTTTGAAATCTCTATATTATGCTTTACATGTAAAGGAACTTTTGAACCAAACAAAGAACTTATAAGTCCAGGAGTTGAACGCACAAATTGTAAAGCCAATTGTATATCACTTTCCAATATCATACTCTCGTCCAAAACAACACCACTCTCACTAGAAAAAGATTTTTTAAAAAGGTTCATTTGTAAAAGTGAAGATGAGCTAATAACACCAATACCAAGGCGATGAGCAGCTTGTAAAAGCGTACACTCTTGCTGTGCTACACTTTGTGTATTTTTTGTATATATATTTGTTTTACCCATGTTAAATGGTGTTTGAATATACTTAAATCTATGGTTTTCCCCACCTACTTTATGAGCAATTTGTACTAATTTTTCTAAGCTAAGTAACTCTCCTGTTTCTGATGTAAAACCATTCCACACAGCAACACCATAATAGGAAAACAAACCTTCATTTGAGAGTTTTTCAAAACGCTTGAAGATTTTTTCTATCTTTTTATAAAATTGTTTTTCGCCGAGCTTTAATAGCTGCATTTCTGGATTGTGTAAAAAGTATATATCTAAACTTTTTAGACCAAGATTGTCTAAGCTTCTCTTGCAAGACCACTCTAAAAAATCAGGTTCTATACAGTGCTGATCTAGCTCTATATCTTCTTTATTTGCTAAATTTTTGTTTATGATATTTGTCTCTAGCCATTCGTATGGATTTTCTGGAAAGGGAAAATCAAGCTGTATAAAACCACCTTTAGAACAGATGATAAGCTCTTCTCTTTTTATCTGGCTACCTAACTCTTCTAAAGCAATTTTTATCTCTTTTTCGCTTTGTCCATAGCGGTAGTTACTTGCTGTGTCTATAAGGTTTATACCACTTTTTATCGCTTCTTTAACACTCTCAATATAATGAAAAAGATAATTTTCTTCTTTATAAGGTTCTGGAGAGAAAGAACCAAGACCTAACTTTGAAAATATGAGCCCATTATGTTTAATATAAAAGTCTTTATAGTGCGAAAATTTCTTTGCAAAATCAAGTGTTGCTTCAGGTGTTGCCTTACTCATCATTTTGCTTTTTTTCGTGTTATATTGATATAAAAAACTAATCCTGCTATATAAAGTGTTATCGTAGTTGCTAATGTAAAAAATAAATTCATTATATACCCTTTTGATTATTATGAAAACATATATACATAAAGTGTTCCATTATATTTTGCTTCTATATATACCTATAATAATGATATAGCACACTAT
>Ga0193951_1000479_pt1 | contig 18139 bp, 14 predicted proteins | sample BB_2_MG_FD_140370 | JGI IMG/M metagenome (GOLD analysis project Ga0193951, IMG submission 140370) | Microbial mat bacterial communities from the Broadkill River, Lewes, Delaware, United States - BB_2_MG | ecosystem: Environmental > Aquatic > Freshwater > River > Microbial mats | place: USA... | reverse complement strand
TGCATTTGGTTTCATCATTGACAATGTATCTTTATTTATTAAATATTTAACCTGTGGAGTTAATGGTGTGTGAATAGTTATAATATCAGCATTTTTAAATATATCATCTTTAGTTGTTTCAATTAATGAATTTTCTTCATAGTATTTTGATTGTTCAATAATATCATTAACTAATATTTTGCAACCAAATGGTTTTAAAAGGGTTACTAAGTCTTTTCCAATATTACCTACTCCAATAATGCCAACTATTTTAGAACTTAATTGTACTCCACCACTTTTATTCCAGTTTCCAGCTTTTAAATCATTTGATGTTACATAAATATTTCTATTTAAGCTAAGCATACATCCAAGTGTTAATTCAGAAACTGAACGTTTATTAACACCTTTTGTATGAAGTATTTTAACTTTATGCTTTTTACATGCTTCAAAATCTATATTATCAAGTCCTACACCATATTTTGAGATAGCTTTTAGTTTTGGTACCTTTGATAACACTTCCTCTGTAATTTTATCTAGGCCTACAATAGCTATGTCACACTGAGATAAGAAGTCAATTAATTCATCTTGAGAAAATCTTCTTTGAGGTTTATTAATTAAAATTTTTTTAAATCCTAATTCTTTAAGATTATTTATAAGTTCAGTGTTTTTTGAAAAAGCAACAGTTGTAACCCCAATTGTTAAATTATTTATCACTATAAAACCCTGAGTTTTCATAAATTCTTTCAACAAGTTTAAGCGTTTCTATTGCGTCTTTACTTGTACCGTTTAAGATGGGTTCTTTATTAAGTATTGCATTTACAAATTCGTCTATTTCTAGTTTCCACGAATCATCATTTTCAAACCATGTTGTAGTTTCTTTTGGTTTTCCCATAGCAAAAGTTATATCCTCAAATTCTCTTTTCCCAACTACAAGTTTTTCAGGTGCGTAACTTCTTGTTCCTGAAAGAATCCCATCGAGATTTATGTAGCCTTCTTCAAAGCACATTTCAAGTAAAAATTTATGTTTCCATTGGGTAGCACTTGAGTGAAGCATTGCAGTTACTTTTTCATTTGATTGCATTATTGCAAAGGCATTATCTTCTGCTTCAATGTCCCAAAAAGATGTAGTAACAAAACTATTAATATGGATAAAGTTTTGCCCTGAAAAATATCTCATAAGGTCAAGCATATGAATACCTTGGTCGATAAGTATTCCACCACCAGAGATATGCTTATAATTTCTCCAATTTTTATGGTAGTCTATACTTCCTGCTTTTCCATATACTCCTCTTAACCAAAGTAGTTTACCCATTTCTCCTGACTCTATGAGCTTTTTAGCTTCAATTACAGAATAGTGATATCTATGATTAAAACCGTATTTTAATATTTTTCCAGAGCTTTTTTCAATCTTAATTACATCTTTAAGTTCTTGACTTGTTCTTGCTGGTGGTTTTTCACAAAAAACATGTTTCCCTGCTTTTAATGCAAGAGTGGTGTAATTAGCAAGAACATCATTAAATGCACATACAAAAACAGCATCAATATCTTGAGATAAAAGTTCTTCAAAAGATTCACAAAATTTTATATTACTATCAATTTTCTCAGGTTTATTTATATCATAAATTGCAACAAGTTCTGTATGTTCATTTTTGTTAATTTCTTTTGCTCTAACTTGTCCAATTTTTCCAAATCCTGCAATTGCTACTTTTATCATTTTATTCCATTGTATATTTTGATTTTGTTTCAGGTTTAAGTGATACATAGTATGAATATATGATGTGATCTAAAATCATATGAACATCTTCTACTAAACCATATTCACCTTTTGGAGCATCTACATGAAATTTAATATCTGATATTTTTTTTAATTCTCCTCCATCAAATCCAGTTATTCCTATAATTGTTGCACCAGTTTCTTTAGCATATTTAGCAGCTTTTACAATATTTGCAGAATTTCCACTACATGAAATTGCAATTAATACGTCCTCTTTTTTAATTTTATGTTTTAGTTGAGCATAAAATATATTTTCATAACCTATATCATTAGCTATTGCTGTACATACAGAAGAATTATCACTTAAGCTTTCTACATTAAAGTTTCTAATTTCTCTCATTTTTAGTCCAGCAGAAAGGTCATTTGCCATGTGAGAAGCAGTTGCTGCGCTTCCGCCATTTCCAATGATGTATACTTTTGAATTAAGCTTCTCTGTTTTATCAATAGTATTTTTTATATCTTCAATTGCTTGTAAATCAATTTCATTTAGTAAAGAAGTTAATTTGGCTGTATAATTTTTTATAAAATCTTTCATTTATTTTCCTTTTAATGATTCCAATTTTATCGAATATCTTCTTAGAAAAGTAAAATTTTTTCTTCAGGGACTTCATACTCATATACTAACATTTTTGCTATTTGTAACTCTCTAAATCTTGGAGTTATTATTATATAGTCATAAGATAGAAGTTTTGTTTTTAAAATTTCTGTTTTTTCAATTTTACATGATATTTTACTTTTTGGATTAAATGCTTTTCCATTGATGTCAATATAACAAATAATATTGTTTTTTAATATTGGATATAATTCTTCACCAATATCTCCTGCGCCATAGATTAGTATTTTTTTGTTATTTTTACGTATATGTGATATATTATGTATTAAGTAAGTACTTTTATTTTCCTTTTGTAAAATATCTTTTTTTATTGTCTTTTTAAGTTTTTGTAATTTATATTTTCTATGAAAGTATTGGCTTAGGGGTTGTATAACAATAAATTTTTTTAAATCTGATATTTTATTAACTAAATGTTGAAGAATATAAAAAATCTGATACTTTCTTAAGCTGGGTCTTTTTTCTAATGGAGAATCAATTGCTTGTAAATTATTAATATCGGTAGTTTTTAAATTAAAATCCTCAGGGTTATTATAAAAGAATGGTTCTAAACCTATATTCTTCTCAATTTTTTTTAGCATATCTTCTACTTCTTTTTTTAATACATCAAAGTAGTCTCTTTCCCATACAATCTTTTGAAAACTATTAGAACCTTGGAAAGAGTCTCCATAGTAAAGACCTAGGTTTTGTCTTATAGCTTCTTTCGATGCTCCTCTTCCATTTGAGCAGATACTAAAAAAAATATATTTAACTTTTTCATTTGCAATTGCATAGATTGTACTTCCATTGGAAACGAATAAGTTAAGAGTAGATTCTTGGTATAGTGCAGCTCTAAAACTATTCGAAAGAGCAGCTTCATTACAATAAATAATATTTTCACCTATTAATGGATCATTTTCATCATAGATTTTATAATAGTCTCTTATTACTATAAAAAAAATTTCCTTATTATCTTTATAATAATCAATTAGTTTTTGCCATTCATTAATTTTACTATTTCTTTCATCTGCCCATGAGTCCCATTCTCTCAATGTTATAGTTATAGGTATTTTAGGGTATATATTTTTCTTAATCCATTTTCTAGCAAGAATAACTTGATCTTTTGGTGGTGTTAAACAAAGTAGATTAGGGCTATATTTTAAGTAAGAGGATATATTTATCCATGAATGGATACTCGTCCTTTCTCCCAAGCTTTCAATAGGTAAATGAGGATTATAGTCTTTAGGGAAAATACTATAAAATCTTTTATTTTTATTGAAGAAAAATAAAAATTCATTTCTATTATCAAATATAAAAATTGATCCAATATTTTCAAAAACTCTTGTTTGCTCAATTATCATATTATACAAAAATTGTTTTCTATTTGAAGATGTAACATATGGATGTCTATCTGGAGATGGATCACTTTCATGAATAATAAAAGCTAAGTCTATTTTATCAAAATTAGATTTAATGCGTTCAATTTCAGAATGAATTAGAACAGTTATAATGTCGTTAGAAATAGGGAGGTCAATACAGTCATAGATACATAAAAGTCTATTATTCTTGTATTTATGTTTCTTTTGGAGTTTTAATTTATTCTGGATTTCTTTTCTTTTTTTTACATAATTAGTAAAATTTGTTTTATTTGAAAAAAAATTAATAAGATATTTATATTGGCTATTTTTAATAGTGTCTTTATATAGTTTTTGAGCTTTTTTATAGTTACTAGGTGTTCCAATATCAATATTTAATTGATTGTTTTTATATGTGTTTATTTTTCCTAATAGTACTGGAAGTAGGTCAATACTTATATCAGGGTATTTACTTTCAATTTTTTCTATTATATTGAAAATAGAGTATTCAAAAATATATACTGCAGCATTTGCTAAGTTAGATGGCGGGAATTTAACTTTTTCATAAAATTTTTGAACAATGTTATTTTTATCTAATTCTACAATACCACAACTTTGTGGTGTATCAGTATGAAACAACATCATAGTTAATAAAGTATCTTTATTTTCTCTCAAATAATGAGAAGAAATAAAATCTTTAAAATCACAAATACATAAATTATCAGCATGAATAACCATTAATGGTTCATTCTCTACAAAAAAGCTTTTATTTCTAACTAAGGTTCCAGCAGTTCCAAGTAGATTTTCTTCATAAACTAGAGTAACTACATCTTTATATTTAGAATTCATAATAAAGTTTTCAACTTCTTTATGTAAGTAGTGTGTATTAATTAAAAATTCTTTTATCCCTGCTTCTGTTAAGTTTTCTAACCAAATTTCTAGCAAAGGCTTTCCATTTATAGGAACCAAACATTTTGGCATAGTATTAGTTATAGGTTTTAGTCTTGTCCCAAATCCTGCAGCTAAAAGTAAAGCTTTCATTAAATGTTAAGTTCCTTTAACAACTCTTCTTTTTTTATTGGAAGATTTCCTATCCTACTTGTTTGAATTGCTGCTGCTAAAGATGCTAAATAAGCACTTTCCCATATTGTTGCACCTACTCTTTTAGTCATGGATGCACATATTAAAAATGAATCACCTGCTCCACTTACATCTTTTACATTATTATTTAAAGCAGGAATATTATCTGTAAGAAGCTCTTTTTGATGAGTATTATATATCATAACACCCTCACTACCAAGAGTGGTAAATATATATTCAGGTTTAGATTTTTTAAAAAGTTTCTTTGAAAGAACAACTAGTCCTGACTCAAAATCATTTAAAGATAATCTTATCTCTCTTTCTGTAGGAGTTACTATATGCATATTTTTAAATTTAGATATATCACCTACTTGAGATGAACTTTGAGAATCAGCAACTATAGTTATATTATTTTCTTTAGCAAACTTAGTAATTTTTTTTATCAATTTTTTAGTAAGAACTCCATATGAAAAGTCAGAAAAGATTATTAAATCTAAATCTTTTAATTCCTTGATATTTTTTAGGATAGATTTTTCAAAATCTTTATTTATTTTATGTTGTTTTAAATTATTTACTCTTAATAATGTTTTATTATCTGCCCTAAATCTTTGTTTAACAGTAGTTACTCTTGTTGAATCTTTATATAAAACAGCATTTATATCTAAGTTTTTTAAATAGTTTTTTGTGAAAATGTAGTTATCATCATCTCCTAAGACAGAGAAATATGAAACGTTTGCACCAAGTGTTTTAGCGTGTGACGCAACTATTGCAGCACCTCCAATAAATTTGTCATTTGAGAGGGGGGTAACAACAATAGATGGATCTTCTTGACTCATTCCTATTGGGTTGCAAGTTATATATTCATCTAAAATTGTATCTCCTATAACTAAAACATTTAATTTAGAGTATTTATTAATATATGATTTTAGTTTTCTTATATCAATTTTATGTCTTTTTATGTATTCTATAGGTTGTTGAATAAATGAACCAATTGATTGGAAGTTACTATGAAGTAAATCTAAAGAAGCAAAACCTATTTCTCCTGAGGTAAAAAGTAGTTTTCCTCCATATTCTTTTATTATATCCTCTTCTGGGTTTTGTCTTTGCTCATGTTCTTTTCCCTTTACAATAAAGTCAGGTTTTTCTCTTTTTATATAAGTTAGTATATCTTCTTTTAAAATAAAAGATTCATCTACATATGATGTAGTTGATATAGATTCCAATCTAGTTTTTTCATCAAAAAGGTTAAGTTCTTTTGTTGTCTCATTTGAGTTTACTGCAACAATTAAATAATCAGAACTCTCTTTTGCAAATTTTAAAAGTCGTAAATGTCCTGGATGTAATATATTGAAGTTTCCATAAACTAAAGCTTTTTTCATATTTTCATTTATCCTAATTTAGTATTTATTTCAATTAATGGTCTTGTCACTTTTCTGTTTTCTAAATCATCTAAAGCTTCATTAATTTCATTAAGAGTATATCTTTTTCCAAGTAGTTTTTCTAAAGGTAGTTTCCCTTTTTTATAAAGGTTATAAAATTTAGGAAGGTCTTCATCTGGAAAAGAAGCACCGCCCCAACTTCCTCTTATTTGTTTTCCACAAATTAAGTCAAAAGGATCAATTTTTATTAAATCTCCATTTTGTGGATGAGATGCAAATACACATAATCCACCACTTTTTTTTACGTTTTTAAATGCAGTTTCAATCATTTTTACTAAACCAGTTGCTTCTACACTATAATCAACACCTTCATTTGATGTAAGCTTTTTTATCTTTTCACTTACATCCTCTTCTAAAGAGTTTATAGTGTGTGTTGCACCAAATTCTTTTGCTAATTGGAGCTTATTATCCTCAATATCAATAGCAATAACTTTTTTGAATTTATAAAGTTTTGTTGCCATTAATGCACTAAGTCCAATTCCTCCAAGTCCAAAAATGGCAATTGTTGTATTTTCTTTTGGTTGAATTTCATTTATTACAATTCCACTTCCTGTTGGAATAGCACATCCAAATAGAACTCCTACATCTAGTGGTATCTCCTCATCAAGTTTTGTAACTCTGTTTTCTGATACTACTGAAAATTCGTTAAAAGTAGTTACGTTTCCTGAGTTTATAACTTGTGAATTTAAATTATACGTTGCAGTTTCTGCATTTATACCACTTCCTTTTATCCATCCAAGAACAACTCTATCTCCTATTTTAACTTTAGATACACCTTCTCCAATTTGTTTAATAATACCTGTACCTTCATGACCTAATAGATGAGGTAACCATTTGTCTTCTCCTCTTTTACCTCTAGCCTCCATAATTTGAGAATGGCAAACACCACTATAAGCTATTTCTACTAAAACTTGACCTCTTTTTAAATTATTAAATTTAATATTTTTTATTTTTAAAGGTTTGTTAATTTGTTCTAATATTGCTGCTTTCATTTTTTCTCGATAATATAATATTTACTTATTTTTTTCATAAATTCAAGCTCTTCTGTACCTAAGTGTTTTTTAAATTCATCAAATTCTTTTGAATTAGGTTCTGTTGATATATGTGTTACCTTTAAGTTGCTTTCATCACAAATAGAACAAATATCAGATTCTGAGAAGGCATTTATATGACCATATTGATGAGCATCTTTTGGAATTTTGTTTACTAAAAAATTTGATAGTTCTTTTATAGACATAGTTTTTGTAGCAATAGCTAGTTCTTCTCTAGAAACTTTTGGTGGTCCATAGTAAACTGAAGAATGTGTTCGCTCATAAAGTGATTGGCTTCCAAAATTTGAATAACTTGCAAATATCATTATAAAATAATTGTCTATTGTAGGATTGATATTATTATTTAGCCATGTTTTTTCAAGTTTAGTTATACCCCAATTATCTTTAAAAAAAGAATAATCTTTTTGTAGATACTTTTCTACTGTCAGCTCAAAATTTGGTAATTTTAGAAGGAACTTCCCTCTATCATGAATAATTCTAGATATTTCATTAAAAGTAAATATGTTTGTCTCTTCATCTAAGTGTTCAAAGCAGTGACTACTGTAAATATAATTAATTGAAGCATCTTTAAGGGGTAAGTTTTTTTGTAAGCTTAAATCAAATTTAAACTGGTTTAATGAATTACCAGTAGAGTCTCTAAAATCAAGATTTATCCAATCTTTATGAGAAAATGTACCTCCTCCTATATTAACGCATTTAATATTATTTGGAATATTTAAATAACTTTTTTCTAGGTTTGCATATTGCTTTTTTATTCCATTTACTAATGTTTTTTGTAAATCATTAGGATATAATACATCCGTTCCTAATGATTGAATAGGAACTATCTCTTTATCTTTATAAGGGCATATTGAAAAATATATAATATCTCTATATTTGTTCTTTGAATCTTTATGTAATTTTTTTCCTCTATGTAGAGTATTCATATCGAAAAAAAATGAAGTACCTTTTTTACCAAGGATAGAGTATACATTATTGTCTTTTTTTATTTGGCTTGGACCATCATTTTCATTTTCAATATCATCTAGGTAAATTAATAATTTCTTACAGTACTTTGGGAAATTATCTGAATGCCATTTTTGATAGCCACTACAGTCATTAGAATCTGAGAATGATCTATAAGATGAAACATGGTAGACCATATATCCAGAATCATATTGAGTAGAGTAATATTTGCTAATTACATTGTGAATTTCTGGAATCTCAAAAACCTTATATAAATCAGGAACTTTATTAATAATATCATCTAGATAATAAATATTATCGAAATTTATTGATTCTTCTAGTCTAATTAAAGGTTGAAATGTATTATATCCATCAATATCAGGTATTACTTTTGGATAATGGTATTTTGGAGAAGAAGGGAAAAAGCTCTTTATTGAACTAATAATATTCTGCATAGTTTTATTTCTAGTTAAATCAAGTTTTATATAACCTTGTGGCAAATTAATTTCATCTATCAATTCTTCTTTGTTGTTTTGAGTATATATATCCATGTTTATCCTTGGTTTAAATATTTTATTTTAATTCTTTTGATATTTCTAATGGTTCTATAATCATACTATTAAGAAAATCATTCCGATTTATAAGAGGATTAGCATCTTCAATTGGTCTACCATATTGCAACATTGGCTCTACTCTTAGTTCTTCATCTAAAATCACTTCGATTAGTAGAGGTGCTTTTGTCTTAAAGTTCTTAGAAAGTAAGTCTAATTCTCTATCTGACTTTATTCTAAAAGATTTAATTCCATATGCTTTAGCAATTTTGGAAAAATTCAACTTAGGAAGACCTTTTGTAGAAGAAGAAGCATGGTATTTAGAATTGAACCAGTCATCTTGTGTTTGTTTAATCATTCCATGACCATAGTTATTAAAAACAATAATAGTGATAGGCAATTTGTAGTATTTAATTGTCGCAAGTTCTTGAATATTCATCTGCATTCCTCCATCTCCAATGCAACAAATAATTTTAGATTTAGTACTAGATAGTGCTGCTCCTATTGATGCGGGCAATGAATAGCCCATAGGAGTGTTATTAAAAGCGCTTATAAACTTTTGATCTTTTTTTTCTTCAAGATTATTAAATAAGTATACAAGATTAGCTCCTGTGTCACCAGTAAATATAGTTCTTTTTTTACATAATTTAGATAATTGGTTAAAAAACTTATATGGAGAAACAAACTTATAATTAGATAAGGGTATTTTAGAGTATTTTTTTTTGATTGTGTTACAATATGTAAGCCACTTTTTATCTTTAAAAATAAAATCAATTTTTTTCAAAGATTGTTTCAGAAAGCTATGTGCCTCAGTACAAATTGATAAGTCAATTTTTTTACCTAACTTTTGGAATTTCTGAAGTTCATTTTCATCAATATCAATCATTATTATTTTTGATTCTCGGGCAAAGTCTTTAATGGAACCTGTCGCATGAGTGTCAAGTCTATGACCAATAGATATAATTAAATCTGAGTTTTGAATTATAAAGTTTCCATATCTTAATGAGTTTGTTCCAAATGAACCATAATTTAATTTATGTGAATAATCAAATATACCCTTTAATGGCCAACTATATAAAGTGGGGATATTTAGTTTTTCAGAAAGTTTAACAGCTAAATTCTCCGATTTAGATGACAGGATGCCATTGCCAAAAACTAATACAGGTCTTTTAGCATTTTTTAATAAGTATAGTATTTTATCAAAATTTATACTTACTTTTTTTCTCTTTTCTTTATGTTTATAGTTTTTGGTTAATTTTTTTTCATCAATAAAAGTTCGTTGAAAGTCATCAGGAATATCAATAAGTACAGGTCCCTTTCTATTTGAATTAGCAATATAAAATGCCTTATCTAACTCAGCTTTTATATTATAAGGGTTATCAATTCGAACAGAGTACTTTGTAATAGATTCAACTATCTTTACAATGTTTGTTTCTTGAAAGCCATACTGTCTTACATTCATTAAGTCACTTTGCCTAAAAGAAGCTACGTTTCCTGTAATGAATATTGTTGGAATAGAATCATAGTACGCATTTGCAATACCTGTTATTAGGTTTGTCGCTCCTGGTCCAGATGTTGCTATAGCAACACCTAATTTATGAGATACTCTAGAATAGGCATCAGCAGCCATTGCACATGCTTGTTCATGTTGACAAGTTATATATTTAATTTTAGGATTTTTTGCAATTGAATCTATAATGTGTGCAACTGCACCACCTTGAATAACAAATGCTTTATCTATATTCTGTTCAGTTAAATATTTAACTATATAATCAGATACTTTTATCATACCATTCCATTGTATTTTTACTACTTATAAATAAAGAACCATCTTTGTAACTATAAGGCATATCTTCAATTTTAGTTACCCTTTTCCAATTGTTTTTTTGCGAGAATAAATTAATATTAGTATTTTTGAAATAGTTAAATAAGGATATAGCATTGTTTTCATTGCTAACTTCGACTATTAAGTCAACTTTCTCTATTAAATTGTATGGTGTACTTGTTATTACATTTTTTTCTTGTCCTTCTATATCCATTTTTACGAAATCTGGAGAGAATCTACTAATAACTTGCGATAATGTATTACATTTTACATTGAACTTTTCAGTTTCACCATAAACATTTTCTTTTGAACCAGAAATATGAGATCCTGTTGTATTTCCTTTTATTCTAGTAAATTCAAGCTCACCTGAAATATCAGAAATTGCTAATTGATGAAGACTAACATTATTTAAATTATTATCATTTATAACATTTTCTAATATTGAGAAATGATAATCATCTGGCTCAAAACTAATTACTTTAGAAAAACATTTAGACATTAATGTTGTATGAAGTCCTATATTTGCCCCTAAATCTATCACTGTTTTATATTTGTTTTTCATTAGTATATAGTATGAAAAGATAATTAATTCGTCTAAGCCGAATAGGTGTTTAGTGTTTATGCTACCAAAACTAATATACGGAATTTTTATAAGTCCAAAATCTCCAAAATAAAAAGTATCTTTTTCTTGATAAGTTTTTTCAACTTCATTAATAAGGATTTTTTTCAAAAATTGATATAAGTCAGAATTCACACAATGATGATCTTTTATTTGTGGTATTATTTTTAAAATGTCTTTAAATGTTTTTTCATGGTTACTTATTTCCATTGATTACCTTCTCTTCTAAGTTTATACATATTACTATTTTTTTCTAATTCTTTTTCTAATTCTTTTGTGCCCCATTTATCATGAGTGACGCTAAAGTTTCTACCACTAACTATCTCTTTTTTTGACTTTATAATCCATAATAAACATTTGATAACTTCATCCATCTTTGTAAAGTCATCAGCATCTAAATGTTTAACTGTTTCATTATAGGCTTCAAGAGCATTATTTTTTGCCTGGATAGTTTCTTCATGTATTTTTGTTTTAACCCAACCTGGACCAATGCATGTGAATTTAACATTAGAATATTCAGCATATAAAAGTTCCATCATTTTAATTAAAGATATTTTTGAAATAGTATAAGCTGAGAAATTCTTTGTGGCGTTGTTTGTTCCTCCCCCAGCAAAAGTTATTACAGATGGAGTTATTTCTAAATTTCTTGTATCTAACAATTCTTTTATTATTTTTATCTGATTTATAAAGTTTAGTTTAATTGATTTTTCCCAATCAATCATATTTGTTTTTTCTAATAAACCAATTGGATTCATAGATGCTTGCAAAATAAAAAGGTTATCCCAGTGTGAACAATATTGTTTAATCAAATTTATAGTTTCACTAATTTCATTATCTTCCAATAAATTGCATTTAAATAATTTTACTCCTAACTCTTTAAGTTTTTTTACATTATCTGAATATGTATTATATGTCCCATATATAGTATGATTTTCTTCAAGTAATTTGAGGCTTAAATTATATCCAATGTCACTTGATATTGAAAATATTATAGATTTTTTCATTAAAATGGTCCTTTAAACCAGTCTCCTGGGACATCATGATGGGTTTTATTCATAAAATTATCTAATTTTATATTAATATTAAATATTTTTGAAATTTCATCTACAATATTCTTTGCATCTTGATAATACTCTTTTGTTAATTCATAACTTGTTGGAGAATGATTATTAGGTAAGGCAATTATTTTTGGTTCTGATTTTAGCTGATTGAAATATTTCATTGCTAGTTTAGCAACAATATCACTTCCCATAGATCCAAATTCAATAGCAGTATCTAAAACTATAAATCTTTTGGTTTTATTTACAGAACAATAAATTGTTTCCCAATCAATAGGGCTTATAGTCTTTATATCTATTATTTCACAAGAGATACTGTATTTTTCTAATTCTTTTGCTGCATGAATTGCTTCTATACTCATATATGACATAGATATAATAGTAATATCTTTTCCTTCTTTTAATAGTTCTGCTTTACTCAATGGTACTCTAAAGTTATCATCTTCAGGTACTTCTCCTGTCATATTATGTAACCATCTATGTTCTAGGAATATTACAGGATTTGGATCAAATATAGATTCTAATAGTAAGCCTTTTGCATCTTTTACAGTTGTTGGCATAACAACTTTAAGTCCAGGAATATGTGCAAACCAAGATTGAAGGCTTTGTGCATGGGTTGGTCCTTGTCCCCATCCTCTACCTATTATTAATCTAATAGTTATTGGAACATGTAACTTTTTTCCAAACATAAAATAAAATTTTGAAGCATTATTTACAAGTTGGTCCATAGCAAGAAGAAAGAAGTCAAGTCTTTGATGTGTCATAATTGGTTTTAATCCTCCAATCGCTGCACCAATAGCAATACCAGTCATTCCATTTTCTGCAGTTGGCATATCAAAGACTCTATGTGAACCAAATTTTTCTTCTAGATTTTTAGTAGTTCCAAAAACTCCATAAGGATCAGTTACTCCTAATCCATATTTAATTACACTGTCATCTATTCTAAGGGCTGTTTCAAGTGCTTCATTAATTGCTTGGGCAAAAGTCAATATTTTCACTTACTTTCCTTATATAGATATTCATCCATTTCATTATATTCTGGCCAAGGAGATTGTTTTGCAAAATTAAATGCATTAGTAATTTCCTCTTCTATCTCTTGTTCTTCTATCTCAATTTTTAAGTTATTTTCTTTTATATGATTTTTTAGTTTGATAAGAGGATCTTTATTTAGAAATTTTTTATATTCTTCTTCTTCTCTATATCCTATATGATTATCAAAATTTGGGCCACAATGTTCCCTAAACCTATATGTGTCAAGCTCGATAAATAATGGTTTTTTTTCATTCTTAACATAACTAATTGCTTCTTTTAATTTAGAATAACTCTCTTCTATATTATATCCATCTGCGTGAATTGCTTTTATACCCATTGCGTGAACTAGTTCATATATTTTTCTATTTTTAGGTTGTCTTACGTCAAGACTTGAATAAACTGAATAAAGGTTGTTTTCACAAATAAAAATTACAGGAAGTTCTCTTATTGCTGCAAAATTTACTGATTCATAGAAAACCCCTTCTTCAGTAGAACCATCTCCTAAAAAAATTGTACTAATTCTATTTTCTTTTTTTATTTGAATAGAGAGTCCCAATCCTACTCCTACAGGAATAGTTCCTCCCACAATTGCTGTACTTCCCATAAATCCTACATCTTTGTCAATGAGGTGCATTGAACCTCCCATACCATGGGAACATCCCGTTCTTTTACCGTATATTTCTGCAATCATAGCTTTTAAATCACCACCTTTTGCAAGATAATGAGCATGTGCTCTATGTGTACTTACAGCATAGTCTTCTTTTGTAATAAATTGAGCATAAATTGAAGGAACAAGTTCCTGCCCAATGCTTAAGTGTGTTGGACATCTCATCTCTTGTTCACTATATCTATTAGATATTTCTTCTTCAGTTCTTCGAATCTTATAAGCTCTTAAATAAATTTGTTTTAATTCGTTAATATCTATGTTCATTTCTTGTCTTTATGGAATAAACCAGTAATAGTCACCAGTATAACCAACTTCTTTAAAAAATCTCTCCCATTCTTCTACACTCATTATAGTTTTAGCAGTTAGATTCCATGCATACATTGCTTCTTTTTCTTCTTCATTTCTATAAGCATCAACAGTAATAAAGCTCTTTCCACGGCTTACTCGCTCAATTTCTTTCAATGCTTTTGCACAATCTTCTTTTTCTAAATTATGAATAGTATTTATAGAAATTACAACATCAAAAGAGTTATCTTCAAATGGTAACTCTTTTGCGTTGGCTACATTTAGAAAAGGCTTTACTTCTTCTTTTGCATTTTCAATAGCATATGTAGATATATCAACTCCTGCAATACTAATATTAGGAATAGCTTCTTTCATATCAAATAACATGAAACCTTTAGCGCAACCAATATCTAAAACCTTAGAGTTTTGCGTAAGATTAAAATGTTCTATGAATGTAGGTATTACAGGTTTCCAGAATCGACTCATGTATTTAAACCCACCATAGCCATGTTTTCTATCTCCATCAAAAAACTCTGGACCAAATTTTCTTGCTATGGCTCTATCTACTTCTGTTTTTTCATCTGCTCTTTGTTTTAAATCCCTTTTTGTCTTAGGATAATTTTTTAGTAAATCTATTTCAATACCCATTTTATAAGCCTAATCCTAAACTTTTCATAACTTTTAAATTATAGTAAATTTCTTCATCTTTTAATAATCCATTATTGAATTTTTCAATAATTTCATTCATAGCTGTTTCTACGCCATATTTAGGTTTGAAATTTGTTGAAAGAAGTTTGTCTGAATTAAGTCTATATGATCTTGGATCATTTGATTCTGTTACTACAATTTGAGCATCAGTAATTTTAGAAGCTTTTTGAGCAATATCTAAAATAGATATATTCTCAAACCCTGCATTATAAACACCAGTGAAGTTATCATTTGCTAAGAAATGTAAATATACATTTACCATATCTTTGATATGAATATTTGGTCTTGTTTGGGCTCCTCCAAATACTGTGATTTTTTTATTTGCTAAAGCTTGCATAGTAAGCATATTAACTGAAACATCTAATCTCATTCTTTTGCTATATCCACAAACTGTTGCAGGTCTTACTATAACTGTTTTGATTTGATCTTGATAGCTTAAGAATACTCTCTCACTTATCATTTTTGTTTTGTTATAGTCACTAATTGGTACTAAATCTAAATCTTCTGTTACTTGTTCTTCTTCTTTCAACCCATAGACACTACCACTACTTGCATAAATGAACTGATTTACATTATGTTTAATAGCCTTTTCAATTAAGAGTTTTGAAGCCAACACATTTACTTCCCATGTAAGTTTAGAATTTAAATCTCCTGTAGGATCATTTGCAATATTGGCTAAATGAAAAACTGTATCTATATTTTCCATAGGAATAGAATCAATATCTAATATATTTGCTTTAATAATTGTTAAATTTTCATGTTCCTCTAAGAAGTTTCCAAACCACATTGTATCTACAATAATTACGTTGTGACCTTCTTTTAGTAATGCTTCTGTTAATAGAGTACCTACGTAACCTGTTCCGCCAGTAACTAATATATTTTTCATTCTTTTCCTTATGGTTTGTGAATATAATTCATTGGTTGTTTTAATAATTCATCTAAATTATCATTAACCCAGCTGATAGTTCTTTGAATACCTTCTTCTAAAGTAATAGTATCTTCCCAATCAAGAGTTTCTCTTATTTTTGTACTATCTAATAAGTAGGCACTATCTTTACCTTTTCTATCTTCTGTTATTTCAACATTATCTTCAAAATTTACATTTAATTGTTTAGCAATCATCTCTACAAGAGCTCTAATAGATATAACTTCTTTAGTAGAAATATGATAAATTTCTCCAATTTTACCATTATTTAAAATTTTATTTGTAGCATTTGATACATCATCCATATGAATAAAAGACCTAGTAGAATGACCTCCTCCATGTAATGGAAGTTTAACTTTTGTTAAGAAAGATATAATAGCTTTTGTTACAATCCTGTATAGTTGTTGATGCTCTCCAAAGACATTAGCTGCTCTAGTGAAAAGTACAGGAAATTTATATGTATCATAAAAGTTTTTTAAGCTCATATCCGCAGCAGCTCTTGATGTTGCGTATGGAGTGCTTGGATTATAATTTATATGTTCTTTGATCAACCCTTCACAAGTACCATATACTTCAGGTGTTGAAATATGCACATATCTGTCTAAAAAATCTAAATCTTTTAGTCTATTATGAAAACTAATAGTTGAAACTGTATTTGTCATATACCAATGTTCTGGTGTATTCCAACTTTGTCCAACCATACTTTGAGCTGCAAAATTTACAATTTGTGAGATACGTTCTTTTTTAATTAGCATAAGCATCTCTTCAATATGATGATTAATATCAAGTTGAGAGAAGTGAATATTTTTAATGTTTTCATTATTTTTATAAGGTAAAAAAATATCATTGATTTCAGCTGATCTACTAGTTGCAAATACTTCATATCCTTCATTTAATTGATTATTTATAAAGTTAGAAGCAGAAAATGAGTTACTTCCAATAATTAAAATTTTTTTCGTCATTATGAATTCCCTATTTCTTTCATTTTTCTAGCTATTTTGGTAACTTTATTTTTAAAACTATAATTATTTAGTGCAATTCTAAGATGCAATAATTTAATGTCTTTTACTGTTTTAATATCATTTAAAGAGTAATCTTCTATATAATTTTTTGTTAATAATATAAACAGATTTTTATTTGAATCATTTACTTCTTCTTTTGAAAAGTCAAATAAATTAGGATTTTTAAATATCAAGTGATTTTCATTTTTCTGATTAAATTCTTGAATAGATATATTTTTGTCATTATCTTCATAATTAACAAAAAAGATATTTTCATAATAATAAATTAAGTTGAATAAATATCTTTTTATTTCTTTACAAAGATTGGGACTCGAAACTAATATTTCTACTTCTTTACTAATATCATCAATATTTTTAGGAATTAGGAGTTTAAAATCATTTCTAGGAAATTTTTTTTCTATATCCATTGGAGATATATCAGCAAAGTAAAAAATAACAAAATTACAAAGCTTTTCTCTCTCTAATATATCCTTTATAAAGCCAATGTAGTCATTGTTTTCAAGACTTTCTTTATTTAAAATGATTCCAATACTATTTTTTTTATATAAAAATGAGGTTGATTTATAAACTTTATTAATTGATGATTTAAGAAATTGTATTTCATAAAAAGCTTCTACCAGACACTTTATATACTCATTATTTTTGAAATTTATAATATTATTGAATAGTGATATATAAATTTTACTAGTTTTTTTTGTAAAATTCCTAATCTTTTGATATATTAAACTTTCTTCTTTAATCTCAGCTTGCACCCAAACTTCAGTATTGTTTGCAATATCATAAATATTATTTGGAATAATAAAATCAAATCTATTTAAAAGAAGAATAAATACTTTTTCAAACTTCTTTTTTTGTTTTTCAGTAAAGTAAAAACAAGAGAATCTAAGATTAGGAAACTTTTTAGCTACTTCATATATGTTTTCCACAAACTCTTTTGTTAAGTTTTCTTCAAAGCCAAAGAATCCTATATGTTCTTTTTTATGTAGCTCAAGAAGTTTTTCTTCATCAACATTATTTAAACTTTGAGCAAAACTATAGTATGAGCTATTTGGAAGTTTATTTTGTAATAGTTTTTCTTTTATTGTGATGTCTGTATTTTCTATTTCTATTAGTTTTTTATTTTCAAGATATGTTTTTTCATCAAAAGATATACAAAGAATATTTACATAATTGTTTAATAGAATATCATTTACTTTTTCTAAGCTACTATGGTTACTTGAATCCATATATACTT
>Ga0193951_1000477_pt1 | contig 18219 bp, 14 predicted proteins | sample BB_2_MG_FD_140370 | JGI IMG/M metagenome (GOLD analysis project Ga0193951, IMG submission 140370) | Microbial mat bacterial communities from the Broadkill River, Lewes, Delaware, United States - BB_2_MG | ecosystem: Environmental > Aquatic > Freshwater > River > Microbial mats | place: USA... | reverse complement strand
TTAGGCCAAGGAGAACCAGAAGAAGCTGAAGTCTCATCAGAATATTGCGATATATTATTATTACCAGAATATTTTGAACAAGTTACGACTGAACTTTCTGAGCAAGTATCACAAATCACAGTAGACCAAATCATTTGGCATTCAGTATTAGTGAGTAGCGTTATAACAAAATTGCTAGCAAAGCTACACAATGTGTCTAGCCCTGCGACTAATTATAGATATTGTATTGACCGTTCAAATTGGTGTATTAAGAAATTAAGTAAAAACACACGTTCACGCTATAAAAGGTCATATAACCAATTAAGTAATTTAGATTATAAATTTCAATGGATTAGCCCTGATGAATATGACACTTATGCTCAATATATGATTGAATATCATCAAGCTCGATGGAATAAAAAGGGTAAGCTTGGCGCGTTCGTTCAACAAAACTTTCAGTTATTTCATCAAAAATTTATGCAGGTAAGCGAAAAAAAGTATGTAAATATCAGTGCACTTATTGTTAATAACAAACCAATTGCAATAAACTACTACCTAACAAATGGTAGCACACTTTATTTTTACCAATGTGGCTGGGATGAGGTAAACTATTCATACCTTTCTCCAGGCCTATCTTTACATTTATGGTCAATTGAGAATGCTAAACAACCATTTTATGATTTTATGAAGGGAGAATTAACTGACAGTTACAAAAGTAAGTTTGGGTGTAAACAACAGCCAATGACAAACATTATTATCCCTATTCACAACTGGAAATTGATGATAAATAAGCTCATAGTGAAATTAAAAAAACGACTATTTGAAGAAGTTACTACGCTCAATTAAGCGACCTAAACAATAATAAAAATTTATGAGCAAAATGCAAAATCACCCTCTAACATTTAAGGTTTTTCTCTAATGGTTCGTCAATTACCTAAAAGTGAAGAAAAAAATTCAACAGCGGCATTCTTTTTCTTATTCTTATATACCGCCTCAACATTAATACGCCCTCATGAAATGTTTCAAGTGAGCCTAGACTGGATAGTGATTAAAGTATTTGCCATTATTTCTTTTTGTTTAGTCTTGATGGCTCAAAGACCTCTTAAATTATACCCTCAACATTGGATGTTAATCGCCTTACTGCCCTTTATTATTATATCTGGCTTTCTAAATGGGTCAGGTATGTTCGGTATTGAAGAAGCTCAAAAGCTTGTCATAAGCGCCATTATTCCGTTGTTTTTAATGAGCACTTGTATAACCAGCATAAAACGTCAACATATACTTATGATAGTTTGCTTAACTGCCGCCTTATTAATGGTGCATAATGGTCATATTCAACAAACCGCTTATCAAGGTTTTGGTTGGGCATTAAATTCTCACTCTGTTGGCTATATTGACTTAGGCGAACGAAGAATTACCTATTTAGGTTTTTTCAATGATCCAAATGATTTAGGTATGTTTTTAGTTATGAATATTCCTTTCGTAATTTACTTTTATAAAAAAGGTCGCGGATTCACGAAATTAGCTATGTTAGCTATGTTGGGTATATTGGGCTATGGTATTTATTTAACTGGTTCTCGTGGAAGTATGTTGGGTGCTGGGGGCTTGCTTGGCATATATATATTAGTTGTAAATGCTGGGCCAAAACTGTTCATTTCAGCGGTTTTATTAGCGCCTATTGCCGCTACGGTAGTAGCTTCATTACAAAGTAATATTGATGCTTCGGCTAATGGCCGACTAGAGGCCTGGTATGCGGGTATACAAATGTTGATGTCTAATCCAATTTTTGGCATAGGTAAAGGCCAATTCTATGATTATCACGGCCTTGTTGCACATAACTCATACATACATGTTGCTGGTGAGTTAGGGGTTCCTGGATATTCGCTATGGGGAGGCGCTTTAATTTTTACTGTATTAACAGGTTATCTTTTTATTAAAGCAAGTAAATTAAAGAAAGAGGCCGAGACAGATGAATCAACAATAGACGAAGAAAAAAACATCGCATTTGAAAATGAACGATTACTTAATAAAACTTTATTTTTCTCTATGATTGGCTTTATGATCACGGGTTTCTTTATTAGCCGTATGTTTACTTTATTGCTATTTATTTTTATGGGAATGGCGATTGCTTCTCATATTCGTATGGTCAAATTAAAACCTGAGTACAAAGAGCATTTCAATGGTTCACTAGCTTTAAGATCAATGGGCTATTGTTGGGTTGTTATAGTTGCCGTTTATATATCCCTAAAATTAGGCCTTTAATATTAGATAACTCGCTATAAGGTATCATTAATCTATAGGTATAGAACAATAACCCATTAGTTGTATAGCTGGTGTAAAAGAATTAAATTGATACGTAACATTCCTGTCAAAATATAAATATATTTAACCATACTTTTATTGTGTATTATCGAAATAGGTTATTTTTTATCAAACAAGGAATGTTGATATTGTCTACAAAATCAAATTTTAAAGTGTTTCTTACTATAGATACTGAAGTATGGGAGTTTATAACGATATAGATAAGAATGTTTCTAGTGGATTACGGGGAATTACTGAATTCGGTGAGTAAGGTCTTAACTTTCAACTTCAGATATTTAAGAAATACAACTTAAAGGCATGTTTCTTTGTTGAGCCACTTTTTTCTTATAATAGTGGCTCATCACCATTAAACTATCACTTAATAACATAAATGCAGCCAATCAAAAAGTGGGGCTACATATTCATACTGAGTGGTTAAATGGCTTAGATAATTTTCCACTAAGTTACGATATATTACATAGGAATATTGGCGACTTTGAGCTTGCTGAGTAAGTAAAGTTAATTGGCCATGCTAGAGATCTAATTAGTCAATATAATATTGACATTTGCTGTTTTAGAGCTGGAAATTATGGAGCAGATAACAACACACTTAAAGCTCTGCACGAATTAAGCATCCCCTTTGATACAAGTTATAACAAGCCCTATTTAAATAATCCTTGCAACATTACCATTAACGATACCTTAACAAGTCCAAAGTTAATTGGTAATACTATTATCGTACCTGTCACATATTTTAGAGACTACCCTAATCACAACAGACACTTACAACTAACAGCTTACTCTTTTTTTAGAAATAAGAGACATTCTCTTATCTCTCTGGAAAGCCAACTCTTTTTCTTGTGTTATTATATTGCACTCTTTTGAATAGGTTAAGCGTGATAGAAAAACAGGTAACCATAGCTTAGATAAGATCTGTTTAAAGCGATTTTTGAACTCTGTAAATATTTATCAAATAATACAGAAAATTTTGAAACACTCCATTTTAAAGATCTTAATAAAAGTGAACTTTCAACTTTAAAAAGTAATGCACATACACCAAAGTCAAAACCATCAAGTACACTTATGAGGTTAGCTGAGCAAACATTACGGAAGTAACATTTAAAAATTTTTTAAGATTAATCCTTATTATCAATTGATGATTGATTTTATCCTCGCATAGTTAAACTGAAGTTTTAATATAGAGTCACAATCCTGAACGATTTTTTATTTCAGTAAACTCCTCAGCCTTAATTATATTCATATAAGGCTGAGATAAAAGACACCATAAAATCTGGCATTCTGGTTGTTGTAATTTCATGCAGGCATAGTATACCTCATCGCAAAGAGCTTGTACTTCTTTGCGATTTCTATTTATAGAGTAAGCAATAATGCCAGTATTCATCACTCGGTTATTATGGCAATAGCCCTCAGCTAACTTAGCATTAATAAACTCAATAGTTTTATGCATATGCTGAGCATACCTTTCCTGTCCTTTTGCTTCTTCTACCTCGTGCCATATACTTGGTTTAAACTTAGCTTCATACCTTATCAGAATGCTTTTTTGATTCATTCGGATTATAGTAGCAATATCATCAGAAACTCGGCGACTGTCCATATATATGAGGTGATCGACATTTTTATAGTTAGTATCATCCATCTGTAAAAACTTAACTTGTTTCGCTAATAATGATGAAGTTATACTTTCCCCATTATCAAGCTCGCTTTCAACAAAACAAAAGTGCCAGCCTTTAAACAACACCTCTTTTTCTAATCGCTTATTATTTGAATAAAAATAACAGTGTTCAATGTCTTTAGGTGCTTGAGGTATTATAGATACAAAACCTAGGTACTCTAAAATGTTGAAAGGTAATAGGTTTTTTATCGTCGCATATAGCCATCGTTTACAGGTAGAAAACGAATTTATTTTTAATGGTTTATTATATTTATAACCAAACCAACAAGATAATATAGCGACGCTTTTCATTTGCTCTTCCTTAATCATCCAATAATATAAGCAGATGGCCGAGAAAAGCCCTCAGCATACATCCGATAATCAAAGCAATTTTTAAACTGTCAAAGCAACAAATTATTTTTTTAACAGTTTCTTACTAATAGAAATAAAGTAATGCCCTGATATTTTTCTTAAACTTGTATCCAATACTAATAACCAACTGAGCATTAGAAATAGAATAAAGCTCACGGCACCATATATAACTAGTTCAAACCAAGTAATCGTCGACATAACAACAAGCGCTAGCCATAAGCCAACACCGAACACTAAAAAGTTTGCCCAGAATAGTTTACGGATAATCAGCCAAAACTTTAATTCATTATAAAAACTATACAACCACAAGCTTAATACTATATTAGCAACAAAAGAACCAATCGACGTGCCTATAGCTACACCGATAAGCCCATACTTTACCCCTAGTACGATTGATAATGAAATATTAGTAATGGCACCGAAAAGGCTCACTAAGGAAATATATTTATGTTGTGCTTGCGCAAGTAAAACTTGATTTACTGAAGTATAAATAGCTTGGCAGAAAAAGGTGAATATAAGAAAGTATAGAATATTTGCTGCAGATTCGAATTCTTCTCCAACCCACAATATGATAAAAGCTTTGCCTAAAATAATTAACGGTGCAGAAAAAATGGTCGCAAAAAACAAGTTAATCATTATCGCATTATGGAACAAGTCGTCTAAGCTTTCATTCTTAGACATTTTTTTCATAAAAACAGGCGACAAAAAACCATTCACAGTAAATACAAACGACTTAATATGTTCAGCTAAGCGATTAGCTACACCGTAAACAGCAACCGATGATAGACCAATAAGTTTAGTAACAATAAATGGATCAGCTTTTGAATTTAATGTATTGGCTACACCATTGGCAACAACATGTTTAGAGAAAGCAAAAAGTGATTTTAACTCATCTTTAGAGGCTAACTTGAAACTGAACTTCATTGCGGGATAAAGTTTCTTTACATAATAAATTTTAATCCCATTCGTTAATACATCTGCAAATAAAGTCGCTATTATTGCTCCCCAAATATTCATAGTAGGTATTAATAAAAAAATCAAAACAGACTTGATCAACACATTAACCATCACCAGATTAGAGTCTATATCTAGCCTAAGAAAAGCGGTAATGAAACCATGAAATGGATTCATTAAGAAATCCATTAATATTTTGGCTGACAAGACGAATAAAGCCATTTTCAGGGCATTTTCATCAACAGCAGCACCAAAAAAGTCAGCTGAAAATAATGCAACACAAGCTAATAAAGCAGCGGCAACAAGCCCAAGACAGCCAAAAAGTACAAGACTTGTAGAAAAAACAGTGTTAACGGCTAAAGGATCATCTTTTTCTAATGCTAATATGGTGTGTCGTTGTACGGCTGACGGAAAACCTAGTTCAATAATATTAAACCAACCTATTATCGAAAGAATCAGCAACCAAAAGCCATAACCATTAGCGCCAAGTACATTGATAAAATAAGGAGTCAGTAATAACGAGGATACAACTAATACAATTCGTTCAATGAATCGGAAAACTGAACTCTTAAAAAATAGTTTTTTAGTACTCATTATTCAATGCTCTTATAATGTCATTCATTATTAATCTCTTTCGTATATATCTAAAGCGTCTATAACTTTTATTTAATTTACCAATGGAGGTGAAATACTACTGTAATTAACATATCACTTTCTGATCTTGTAGAAATAATATGCGCTTTATATTAAATGGAACTTGTTCGTAAACAGCCATACTATCATTAGAAGTTTTATAGTATGGCTGCAGATAATCAGTTTGAGCAATAGATTACTTTTTTATTGTACATTTAACAAAGTTATCGAATGATTTTTGAGCGATTGTAAATGCTTCTTTTTGTGCATTAATAAACTTAGTTTTATGATTACCCGCGTTACTTAGGTATTCATCAAGAAGTGGTAATATTTTTTCATGCTCCAACACTACTGACTTTAGATCAATAGAATAATCATCCAAACCAAGCATCTCCATCATTGCCGACATTTTATGTTCATAACTTAAGCAAATTGCTGGCGTATGGTTATTTATTGAAAAAATAACTTGATGTAAGCGAGCAGAGATAGAAAATTTAGCTTCTCTGATAATCGCTTGATAATCGTCAGTATCCGCAGTATCGTCGACGATAATACAGTTGTTTTGATATTTATCATCTATTAACGTTTCAAAATAATTCTTATCGTCACCACCTAAACCTCTTCCATAAGTATGTGGCAGCATGACAACATCAAAACCTGCATCAATAATTTTACTCATGATCAACTTATATAATCGATCCATTTTCTCTTGAAGTTCGTTTGTAAAATCTGGATGCCAATTATTGAATTTTGATGGGACAAAAATCACATAATTATCCTCTCTTCCTCCTGTTAACTTAACGTCTAGTGGATTTTCTGGTATGTAGCTATAAACAACATCAATCGCGGGAAAGTGATGTAAGCCTAACATACTCGCAAATTCTTGACTTTTCTTCTCTCGTAGACCATTAAATTTAGATTTTTGTAAATAATCAATGGCGTACTTTATAAACAACCTATCGGAATCAGACTTATTTACAAACTTCCCAATAGATCTTGAATAAATAGCATATGGGGTATTAAGGGAATCGACCAAAGCTAAGTCCCACAATACAGACCACTCTTGATAAGCTCCAATCTCTAATCCACCAGGCGCCAAAATAGCTAAATCAGCATCACTAATTTTTTGAGAATATTCTTTATAATTTGGCAGGTATTTTAGAAATTTGAATAGCCATGGATATTTCAAACAAATTTTTGTAAGTCGCCAAACTCCCGCTAAACTGAATGAGTGACAAGTAACATTTTCTACTTTATCGAATAAGGGGTCGTAATTTTTCCCTGTAAAAAGGCACTCAATAGAAGCATTAGGGTATTTAGTCATAATTAAATTTATAACTGCTTTAAAAGCCGCAAAATCACCTTTATTTTTTGTTGGTTGATTTAATATAATAAATTTCATGCAAATTTTTACTCATTTTGATTGAATTAACTGGTAGAGATATATTTTTAAATACGTAACTTTAAGACGGCAATTTCACTTTAAACTTTAATGCTTTTTTCTCGATATAATTCCAAGAAAAATAAGACAGCAGTAGAGTTACAGCAAAAGAATAAACGCATAATTCTAAAACATTAATATTAGGTATTAGTGCAACAACACTTTGCTGTACCGGCCAAGCATAAATATAGATGCCGTAAGAATAATCACCATATTGATTGAATTTACGAATTCCGCCTTTAGGGATATAAGCGATATAAAACACTACATAAAAAATACATACATTATAAATAATAAAAAACATGTCGGTATGTATTGTTGACAGTAATAGAGCGAAGAGTGCTACATAAAAAAAACTTTTTGATAAAATTAACTTATCTTTAAAGATGTAACACGCCGTCCCTATAAAAAATAGTGAGTACAACCTAAAGTCTTCGTATGTAAAATATGAAATAGGCAAAAACGTGTAAAAGTGATTAACAATATAAATAAGCATGCCTAGCAACGGTATTAATAGGTAAAATAAATATTCACTAAGTAAGCCTTCTGACCAAATAACTAAACGATGAATCACAACACTAAAAAGAACAAGAAGGCAATATGCTTTCACCTCAAAGGGTAATGTCCATAGGGAACCATTCACTACACCAGGCCATGGTAATGTCTCAAATACCCCTGGTAAACTTTGTTCTTCACCAAAAAAAAGCACTGCATTCTTAAAAAAGAAAATATACGTTTGAGAATCGGTTAAGTATTTACCGACAGGATAACTTGTGAAATACATACCGACAACAAACACACAAAATATTAATGCGACAAATAAGCCCGGGTAAATACGGAGAAATCGTGCCCACAAAAAATTAGTTAAATCCTTTTTTACAAACAAACTATTGGCAATTAAAAAACCACTTGAAATAAAGAAAATATCAACAGCAATTTGACCAAATGACATACCTATAAGTTGTCTAACAGGCTCTGTTTCACCACTACCTAAAACTAAAGAATAGCTGTGACTTAACAACACCCCAAACGCGGCTATAAAGCGAATTAAGTTAAAATTGTTATCTCGTGATTGTAAAAAAGAAGCAAGTGGCTTACTCATACTTAATTCCCATATTTTACAACTTACGTTTTATTTGTTGCATAAATCGCCAAATAAAATTAGGTACTGTTTTAAACAGTCGACCTTTTACTGACAATTTACTGTTGTTTTTCAATTTCGATGCTTCAAGTAGAGTGTCACCTGCTAGGTTAAACATCCCATTGTAAATATAGGTATTTGCATATCTAACATGTAGATTCTGCTTTATCTCATTCCAATCAACGGACTTGTTATATTTCTCAGCCATTGGTTGGATTTTATCTAAACAGACTAACTCAGCAGCATGCATTTTTTCTTCATTTGATGAATAGTTATCACCATGAAATACATGAATGGCTAAATGTTCAGGTACAAAATCAAGCTCACAAACTAAAGAAAGTTTTAACCATGCTAACCAGTCATCTACTCCCATTAGGCTACGTTCGTCATCAAATGCTTGTGTTTCTTGTAGTAAGCTTTTACGTGCAATGGCTGTGCAGCACGTGAACATGTTTACTTGAATAAGCTTATCAAAGACATCACCACGATACTTACGTTCAAAGTCTGGCTTATCTTGTTTGTTTAAATGTGCATAATCAGCAATAGCACCACAATAAACCAGCCCTACTTTAGGGTTTTCGAACAAAGGTACTTGTTTACTTAACTTAGTTGGCAACCAAAAATCGTCTTGATCACAAAAAGCCACGAATTCTCCACTCGCTCTTTCTATGCCATAATTTCGCGCGGCTGCTACACCACCATTTTGTTTGTGAAAACCTTTAATAGAGCTGTTATTTTCTACTAAAGTATTTATCAATTGTTCAGAGTTGTCTTTACTACCATCGTTAATTAGCAATATTTCAACGTTATCGTAGTCTTGGGCTAAAATGGTATTAACTGTTGCTTCTAAATATTCAGCCCCGTTATATACGGGTATAACAACAGAAACTAATGCGTTCATGCAAAGTCCTTAAGAATTAGTGTTCAATCAGCTATAAAGCGTCATATATTTTTGTGCGACTGTTTCTAGTGAGTAATCTTGTTCTACTAATTGATAAGCTGTATTTCCCCACTCTTCAATAAGTTGAGGATTTTCTGCTATATCTGTTAACAGTCTTGTAAGCGCTTTGTCATCGTCATAGTTAAATAACTGACCTGTTACATTACTTTCTACTAGTTTAGGGTTGCCACCAACCTTAGTCGCTAACACAGGTATATGTCGCGCCATCGCTTCTAAAATAGCAATAGATAAGCCTTCCATCTCTGAAGTAACAACCATGACATCGATGTGTTTATAAATTTCCTCTCGGTCAACTAACATCCCGTGGAAATGAATATTGTCAGGAAAAGTACTCTTCACCGCTGTAGATTTTAATAGTTCTTCACATGGACCATTACCAAAGAAGTGAATTTCAAATTTATTTGCTAATGACTCAGGCATTAATGCAATAGCTTTTAACAAACATATCTGATTTTTCAAAGGTACCATTCTGGCAACAGAGCCTAATTTAATTTTAAGGTTTTGCTGTTTAAGCAGTTGTCGATGATACTCTTTCGGAATTAAAATGCCATTATCCACCACTGACTGTGGCTTATTTTGCCATCCATTTACTTGAGCAAATACCGCTTGTCCTTCATTTGAAACGAAGGTTATTTGATCGACAATAGAATGCGTTATTTTATGCATAATTCGCCACTTAAACTGATTAAATGGTTCAGCTCCGTGACGTGTATAAATAACTTTTTTTCGTCTGCATAATATTGGACTATAACAAGTAAATAATAAGGTGAAAGGTGAATGAAAATGTAAAACATCAAACCCACTTATCACGCGTTTAAATGTTTGTATTTTGTCTAATCGGCTACCTTTAACAAAATGCACAGGGATATTATTTTTTATACATTCAGCAACTAAGACATCATCCTTTTCGCCAAAGGATAAAATAGCACTATTAAGTTTTAATGACTGACGTTGTTCAATAGCTAAATCGATAACAAAACGCTCTGCCCCACCTATATTCAAACTTGATAAGATATGCAGTACACTTTTAGGCTTAATGGTCACGTTTTCTCCTGATGTGCTTGCTATATTTTGCACACTGTTACTCGTCTTTTACCTGAAGGTGTTAAAGGAATATCATCTACAATATTAAACTTTATAGTTAAGCTCTCAGCGGCGTATTCATTAATGATTGATTCTATTGCACTAAAGTCAGGGTTTTGCTCTTGTTCTTTTAATACCAGTTTAATTTCAATTTCATCTAATTGTTCTTGTACTACTTGAAATATATAGATCCAAGAAAAGTCTTTAAACATATGAGGAAATAACTCTCCCGGTATTAATTGCCCATTAGGACATTTAATAATGTCGAGTTTACGACCGTCTACCGAGTTCATCATTGGCAAAGGGTTACCGCAGTCACAAGTGTCATTAGTCAAGGTCGCACAATCGCCATTAAGGTATCTAATTAATGGCATACCGTAATTAGTTAAATCGGTGATCACAATGTCGCCACTTTCATTAGCGATAGTTTCTCTTTTCTCATTAATAGTTTCTACGACTAATTGATCAATGTTTATATGCAGTCCTTTTTGCTTTTCGCACTCCGAAGAAATTAGCATGAACTCTCTGCAGCCATAGGTATTATGAACGTGACAGTTAAATGCTTTTTCTATTAACTCTCTTTGATGTTCATAAAGTGCTTCAGCGCCCGTAACGATAGTATTGGGTTTATGCATTTTTATATTATGAGCAATAATATACTTTGCTAATTCAACCAATGGATTTACATAACTAACGATTGCGTCTGGTTTAATGTTATTTATTTTTTCAATATATTGATGAATGTTATTTTGGTTCATCTCAAACGAGTTGAGCATATAGTTATTGAAAAATCGGTGATATAAGGATTCTTTAGTTCTTCGTAAAAAAGAAACTTTTCCAAGACTTGCACCCCATAAATAAACTGTTTTTGTTCCTAAGCCGGCACCTACTTCACGATAACCTCGCCAAGCAATAGCTAATCTAGCCTCATGACTAGCCACATTTAATTCAAAATGAAACGGTTGACCCGTAGAGCCTCCCGTTGATTTTTTTATATTAGATGCTTTATTACATTCAGGAATAAGCTCATTATAATGAGCCATAACATCTTGCTTAGTTAGAATAGGAAGTTTAGCAAATTTGTCTAAGTTATTAATTTGTTCAATTGACGTTATTCCAGCTTCTTGCCAAACTCGTTTATAATAAGGTACGTTGTTCCAACAAAAGTTTAATAGGTTTGTTAGTTGTTGCCATTGATATTCTTTTAATTTTTTTTGATCCCATAATAAACGAGCATTAGCGTCATTTACCTTCTCTACTACCTTACTTTTTTTGAGCACTCGGTAGTAAAAAGGAAATAAGAATTTAGTGAAAATTGAGCTATATTTCATTGTTACTTCCAGTTATTAATCAGTTTCTTTATTGCAAGCTTGAGTAACCTAATCGCTAACTGATCAGCAGTGCAATTATTATCAACTGAGATTCTTTCAATCGCATAGTTATCAATACTCTTTTGTGTATTAATACCGGCAATGAAAGAAAATGATAAATTGTAATGTTTTTTAATTATTTCAACAGTATCTTGTGTATAGCTTTTAATGCCACCTACAGGGTATGCAAATGCATTCACTTGGATATTTAATTTTTCACGCAGAATTCTTATTGACTCTTTAGCCTCATAATCTTGTTCTGCTATAGATAAATGAGACATGATTCTATGGCTACAAGTTTGAGAGCCAAAAGTCATGCCTGCGTCATTCATTTCTCTAAGCATTTTCCATGTCATAAAAAGAGGTGGATGCTCAATATTATCAGAGTGTTTTACATTTAATTTCTGCTCTAGTTCAAATAAAACTTCCTCAATACATTGGTTTTTGTTCTTTTTCACCATTTTTAGAACTTGTCTAATACTTGAAGTAACATTCGATTGATGTAAGTCGATTGTTTCGCTCCAGCTGGATAATTTCACTTCGCACTCTTTTGTATGTCGAACTAAATAAGCTATTTTATCCCACCATGGAATAGTTAAGTCATTGATAAAGTTTGTCGCTAAAAAAAATGTTGCAGGAACATTATACGTTTTTAGTATTGGGAATGCGGTTGTATAGTTGTCAATATAACCATCGTCGAAAGTAATTAAGGCATACTTCTGACTTTCTAGTTTTGCTTTTATAATTGTATCAATGTCATCAAGTGCTATTACATGAAAATTTTCTTTAATGTATTCTATTTGCTGCTTGAAATTTTGCTCATCACAACTAAATACATTAGGGTCATATTGCGTTAGTTCAGGGTCACCTACTCTATGATAATTAAAACAATAGAGCCCATTAGGTAAGATAATTTTAGAAAAATTCCGGCAAAGTATATTTTTAAAATCATGCGACATCGGATATACCTTAACTATAATTGACGGAATTCAGGTTTTGACAGCAAAAAGTCTCGATATAGATGAGGATCGCCACTTTTACCTGCTTCAGCTGCTTTAGTTATGTTATACATTTCTCGTGCAGAAACATAATGCAAAACATAATTAGTACCGTCATTGTATTTTGATTCTAAATAATCATGCATATCATGTCGGGGTTGTCCCAATAATGTATCCATACTGTCTTCTTGCGTCCCATGCGTATGCACTTTAATAAATATCCATTCAGGGCGACCTTTTACATGAATATGAGAATTAACCCATTGGTCGACTCTCGACTTTAATGGTGGCATAGTGTTACGGACATCTGAATTCTCTATTCGAGGTAAACCTTTAGGCGTTCGCCACTTTAATGCAACTCCTAACGGCCCTTGTATTAACATTAAGTCACCCGAAGCAGCTTTACCAACTTCAACATCAACACCGTCATTATGTGCTTTACAGCCACCAGGTTTACCTGTGGCATAGTAAATTGAATTCACTTTAGTTGTTTGTGCAGGGCTAGGTGCCGATGGTAATGTCATATCAACATAACAGCCAGTCTCCTTAAGCAGAGATATCTCATTATCTATACCACACATATATCCATCTGGTAATGAATTATCTAACGCCCAATTACCATGAATAAAGGCATACATTATTTGTCCAGTTTCAGGGTGAACAGGTAACGCACCATGGTCTTCATGTAATGTTTTAGCAAAGTTTGTCATTACCTTGGTAAAGTTTTCGGGGGTATCTTTATCATGATGAAGATGAATTTCAATTTCACCAAAACCGCGATAACACATATCTGATACTTTAGCTAAATGCTCGTATCTGTATTCTTCTTCAGGATAGAAGAAACAATGCTTTGGCATATGACCATCTGCATCTTTATGCTGTTCCGCCATTAATGGGTAGTCTTTAAACCATCGATCAACCCGCGCACGTTCTAATTTAATATTATCTCGATTTTTCCATTGCGGTTCAAAGTGATCAACAAAGCAAAACATCACATGTACTGGACCTTTAACTTTAGGACGATTAAATACACTTTTAATATAAGAGAAAAACCACATTTCCATATTTTTCTTTTTTAGCACAAGCCAAAAAGCAAATATGCCTAAAAATAGTAGAATAAGAATTAAGTACATTATTTTGTGTCTCCTGAGCGAGCAGTTCGTTGCCAACCACCACTTTTATGGCCTTTTAAAAATTTCAAAAAGCCTTCTCCTAGTGCTATATTCATCGATAAAAAGAAACTAACGATGGCCACAATTTTATTTACTTGTTCGCCTTTATCAATTTTTCGTTGACCATGTAAGCCAATAGCATAAAAAATAATTTGCCCTATAAATAACAACAAATAGAATGGTGTTTTTATTAACATCAAGTTTGTAAATAATATAATTAACAATAAATGTGGAGCAAACCAACGCAAGACTTTATGCGACCAATAACATAAACTAAACCATCCTTGAAATGGAGATAATGCCCATAAATTAACCATAAAAGCTTTGTAATTACCAACTCCTATTCTTACACGACGCCCATATTCTTCTTTAAGGGAAGGAGCAATTTCTTCTGTTGCTATTGCTAAATCGTTATACAGTACTTTGTAACCTTGTTTTTTAACATTCATGACAATACAAAAGTCATCAACAACAGTATCTTTTGACAAAGGTATATATAACTCTCGCTTTATAGCATAAATTGCACCATTAGCACCTAACAAGCCACCAAGTGACGATTCATATTTTTTAAGTAATTGTTCATATCGCCAATATAATCCGTCTTGATTTTGATTACCATCATCGGTTTCTAAGACTAATTCACCTGAAACTGCACCTACTTTACCGTTAAAACTACGTATTAATATATCGACAGCATCTTCTTTAAATTCAGTATTTGCATCAGTTAGTACTAAATAATCGGCTGTGGATTGTGAAATAAGATCATTTAAAACAGAAATTTTACCTCTATTTTCTGGGAAGTCGAATGCTTTAACACGTGGATCCGTGAACTTAGTGATGATTTCACCTGTTTTATCTGCACTTCCATCTGAAGCAACAAAAATATTAATTTCACCTTGATAATTTTGCTGTAAAGCATTTTCAATACGCGCTTTAATACATGATTCTTCATTGTATGCTGCAATAATGATATCAACACTTGGGTATTCACTTAGTGTTTGTAATGTGATTTTTTTAGGTTTGACCAGTAATTTTAATAATAGTGGATAAACAAAGTATGAATACACTAGAAGGCTTAATGAAACCCAAAAAATAATTAGCATTCTTTTATACCTTTGTTTATTATTTTAGCTGGAATGCCGACAACGGTTACATCGTTAGGCACATCTTTTACAACTACGGCATTAGCGCCTATTTTTACATTACTACCCACACTTATTCCGCCGATAATTTTTGCACCTGCACCAATAAATATATTATCACCTAATACTGGAGCTTGGCCTTTTTCATCACCAATAACCACACCACTTTCAACAATAATATTTTTTCCACCACGTACTTTTGAATTAATCACGACACCAACAGGATGCATAATAACAAATCCGTAGCTAAAACATGCTGCAGCACCAATTACGCAACCATTAATTACCCGATTAAGCCACAAGGTAATAATTGCGAAAGGTGTTAACTTGTAAGTAATCAACCATTGAGTTAATCGATATAGCACGTTTGCAGAACTGCCATCACTCAATAGCACACGCAACATCGATACCTTATATCCTTCATCAGTCAACACTTGCTGTTTTTGCTTAAAATCACTTTTTAGATATTTCACAGTTTCTATATTTCGTCCATTACTCGTTGTACATTTATATGCCAATCAAATTGCGCCGCATGTGCTAATATTTTTTCACTACACCAGTCTTTATTCAATGCCGAGATCATTGCATTAGCCAACTGTTTACTGTTTTTTTCATCAACTAAAATTCCAACATTGTTATTAACGACTTCAGGAATGCCACCTACACGTGTTGCTATAACAGGTGTGCCACAAGCAAATGATTCAAGTAAAACATTAGGTACACCTTCTCGATAACTTGGTAACACCAAAACGCTAGCGTTACGTATAAAGTCGGCTACACGAGGTAAAGGAACTGAACCATATAACTTTATTGTGTCATTCAAATTATGCTCATTAATTTTATCGATTAAAGCGCTTTTCATCGGACCTTCACCTAATATATCTAAGGTTATGTCAGGACACGTCTGTTTGCAGATGATAATAGCTGAAAGTAATTCATTTACCCCTTTTGTAGTAATTAAACTACCAACAAAAACAAACGATTGACGCGGCGATTTAGTTTCAGTTGGATAAAATATTTTAGGATTGACGCCATTATAATTAACCCGTAATTTACTTTTATCAATACCTCTCTGACTCAGTTCATCAGCAAGCGCTTTACTTGCACAGAAAATTCGCTCTGCTTTATTCAACCAGTAGCGCATGAGTCTAGTACGCCCACTAAATTTTATATTTTCATTAACATCTGTGCCATGTACTTTAACAAAAAAAGGTAAGTGTAAAAATTTATTTACCATAGAGGCCGCTACCGCATCTGGGAAGCCCCACGATGCCATTAGCGCTGACACTTGCTGTTTTTTCATCCAAGGTATTAAAAACATTAGCGAAAAAAATTGAAAAAATGGAACAAATCGACGACCTATTTTAGGAATATAAAAATAAGGACAGTATTTAATTTCATTGGTTGAATGACAAAGCTTACGATGACTCAACCATTCTTTCCACGTAAGTAAAATCACAATTTTTACGGGGATATCCTGGGCGATTAAATCAAACTGCTGTTTGTTAAAACTAGCTCGATTTGGGCCCCAAGGTACAGGATATAAATTAGTGATAATCAACAGCGATTTTTTTTTATCCTGCATTTACTTAATTAGCCTTTGGTATACTGGCAAGTATTGTTTGGCCGTATTTAACCAGTTACGTTCCTCTCGAACAAAGGTCAACCCCTGCTCACTCACTTGTGTTAATAGTTTATTATCATCAATTACAGCAACTATTTTATCAGCAAGTGCATTGGCATCATCAGCAGGAAATAAGAAGCCCGTTTTTCCGTCTTCAATTAACTCTCTATGTCCACCAATATCAGAAGCAATTACTGGTTTAAATTGTGCCATAGATTCAAGCGGTTTAAGCGGAGTAACTAACTCAGTTAAACGAATACTCTCTCGTGGAAAAACCATAACATCCGCGAGGCTATAATAACGACTCACTTCAGCAAAAGGTACACGGCCAACAAAAGTAACAAAACTACTAAGATTTAGCTCCTTAACTTGCTGCTTTAAATTATCGAGCTCATTACCCGCACCTACTAATACGAGGTGAATATCATCCCTTGATTTTGCAATTTTTTTCATTGCTGTTACCGCATAATGCAAACCTTCATATTTAAAAAAGGTACCAACAAAAGCGACAACTTTTTTACCTGATAAGTTTAACGATTGTTCAAGCTCCGTATCACGCTGCATTGATGGGTGAAAATTATCAATATCTACCGCATTTGGTGTTACATAGAGTTTATCTTCTGGAATGCCACGTTTAATTAAATCTTGTTTAAGCCCCTGACAAATACAGCTTACTGCGTCTGCCTGTTCAAATGCTCGCTGTTCTATCGCTTTAATTATTTTGTATTTAAGTGAACCTTCTTTGGTTTTTCCAGTATCAACTGCCGCATCCTCCCATAACGCCCTTACTTCATAAGTAACAGGGATGTTATATTTTTTCCCCACTTTAATCGCCGCTAACGCATTAAACATAGGAGAATGTGTTTGAATTAGATCCGGCTTGTCACTCAATACTGCTTTTTCAATACGCTTAGCAAGGTGATTAATATGAGCCAAATAATTCACAAAGGGGATTTTACTTAAGAGTGAAGTGGATTTTTCTGTACGTTGATAAATAACACCATCAACATCTTCCTCTAATGTAGAAAATTCTTGATAACGCTGACTTGTTAGTTGGTTAGTCGTTATACCAACTTTTCTCTGATGACGAATGATCGCATCAGATCTTAAAGAATAGCCACTTATATTAGGTCTAGAGTATTCCAATACATGTAAAATTTTCAACTAAACGTCCTTTTCTCTCATAATTCAACTAAACGATAATTAGGTATAGCAGCCAAGAACTATCGCCCTTTACCAAACAAGACAATTTCTACTGTTCTAATTAATATCAATAAATCGAGCATAAAACTACGATGCTTAATGTAATACAAATCATATTTAAGCTTTTCTAATGAATCCGCTTCCGTAGCACCATAAGGATACTTCAGTTGCGC
>Ga0193951_1000476_pt1 | contig 18222 bp, 19 predicted proteins | sample BB_2_MG_FD_140370 | JGI IMG/M metagenome (GOLD analysis project Ga0193951, IMG submission 140370) | Microbial mat bacterial communities from the Broadkill River, Lewes, Delaware, United States - BB_2_MG | ecosystem: Environmental > Aquatic > Freshwater > River > Microbial mats | place: USA... | reverse complement strand
CGCCACAGGTGGAACAGCACCATATACATACTTATGGAGTAATTCAGCAACCACAGCAAGTATAGTTGGTGTTGCAGCAGGAACTTATGATGTAACTATCACTGATGCTAATGGATGTACTGACACTTCAAGTGTAACAATTACTGAGCCAACAGCGTTAGATAATAGTATAACTCAAGATTCAGGAGTTTTAACGGCAAATCAAGCAGGTGCAACTTATCAATGGTATGCATGTCCTAATACTTTATTAGTCGGAGAAACAGATCAAAGTTTTACTCCTTCAGTAGTAGGAAGCTATAAAGTTGAAATCACTATGGGATCATGTGTTGAAGAATCTGCTTGTGAAGAGGTTACAGTATTGGGCTTAGAAGATGTTGAAAACAATTTTAAATTTTCAATGTATCCAAATCCTAGCGATAGAAATGTACATATTACAACGAGCATGGATGGTTATTTTCAAATTATTAATCAATTAGGACAAATAATCAAAACATTTAAAGTAGATGCTAATATTGAATCTACGGTTTATGTTGGAGATTTAAATAATGGCTTTTATTTTGTAAAATCAGTAAATAACAATTTTATTCAAAAGTTAATTGTAAAAAAATAGCTTAGAGTTAAGTACTTTTTTTGAACATGCAAAAGCGAGATTTCTAACAATGAAATCTCGCTTTTATTTTCCCTAACATTTAATAATATCTATGGGATAAATGATAACAATCAAATATTTGAATTGATAGATTTAAATTCGTTTTATAATAAGTTTAAAGCTAAAGGTAAGGTTGTAAATGTATCATTTTACTTCTTACTTTTTTTGTGTGACAAAGTGTTGTAAATTTGCAACTTCTAAAAATAATCCGAAATTAAATTTATGTCGCAAACAAATCAAGCTGTTCAAGAAAAAAAAACCGATAAAGAATTATACGACTACCAACAAGGTGCCATAAGTCAGATTTTTGAAAAGTTCGAAACAGAACGCGATGATTATCACTTATTATACCAATTACCAACAGGTGGTGGAAAAACGGTTATCTTCTCTGAGATGGTTCGTCAATATCTTAAAAATCATAATAAAAAGGTATTGATAATGACACACCGAGTGGAACTTTGTAATCAAACCTCTAAGATGTTGGATGGTTTTGGTGTGACTAATAAAGTAGTGAATAGTAAGGCGAATTTAGATGACCAAGCAGACTATTCTTGTTTTGTAGCCATGGTAGAAACCTTAAATAATAGGTTAAACGACAACAAACTAGATATTTCAGATGTAGGTTTGGTGATTATTGATGAGGCGCATTACAACTCTTTTACTAAATTATTTAAGTTTTTTGAAAAATCTTTTATTCTTGGTGTTACCGCCACGCCTTTAAGTTCTAATAAGGACTTGCCAATGAAGGATAATTACGATGAACTTATTACAGGCGAAACCATTGAAAGTCTTATAGAAAATGAGTTTTTGGCAAGAGCTGAAACCTATGCTTACGATATGGGTTTAACATCTTTAGAAGTCGGTTCTAATGGTGATTATACCGTAAAATCTTCCGAAGATTTATACTCGAGTCCAGCAATGTTACAAAAGCTACTCGACGCTTATAAAAAGCATTCATATGGCAAAAAGACATTAATATTTAATAACGGTATTAACACGTCTATAAGTGTGTATTATGCATTTAAAGAAGCCGATCTTCCAATTATGCACTTAGATAATACCGCGACAAAGAAACAACGTAAGCAGATTTTACAGTGGTTTCATGAAACACCAAATGCCATTTTAACCTCAGTCAGCATTTTAACCACAGGGTTTGATGAACCTACAATTGATACAATTATTTTAAATAGAGCAACAAAATCGTTGACTTTATATTACCAAATGATTGGTCGTGGTTCTCGTATTTTAAATAATAAAACCAAATTTACTACTATCGACTTAGGAAATAACCTTTACAGATTTGGGCCTTGGGGAGCAGATTTAGATTGGCAGTTAATCTTTAAGTCGCCAAACTGGTATGCAGATCGTATTAAGGATGATGAAGTTATTGAATCTAATTTTAAACACGATTTATCAGATGAGATAAAGGAAGAATTCTCTAAGTCTGAAGATACCTATTTCGATATCAAGCAAACCTACAAAAACGCCGTAGATAGTGGAGAATCTTCAAAAGTGGTTTTAGAACGTTCTATAGCACAACACGCTAAAATTTGTATAGAGAATAGTGAAGATGTGTATGATGCATTGGCTTTAGCAAAACTGCTTAAAGACGATATTAATCAACGTATTGAGACTTATGCAAAATGTATTAGTAGAAGTACCTATAATTTCTTAAAGTGGTTGAAAGACGATTATCAGAAGAAATTAAATTCATATATACGAACTAATTTTGACGAAAAATTTGAAGAAATTCACGGATTTCCACCTGAAGATTAGTGGTTTATAATAAAGTCAATTAATTAGATTTTGTATGATAAAATAGCGTAGTTTCGCGGCTTATTTTAAAACAACATAAAATGAAACGCATTAATCAATACAAAAAGCTTTTTTCTGTAGAAGAGTCAATTGATCTAAAAGATTTAAAAAAGACCTACAGAAACTTAGTTAAAGAATGGCATCCAGATAAATTTCAAGATGGAGACGCCAGACAGGAAGAGGCGGAATTGAAAAGTGTTGAAATCATTGATGGGTATCATTTTTTAGTCAGTATTGCACCTGAAACTAAAGCTGCAAATCTTGAAGAATACACCGAAACAATTACAAACTCTAGTATTGTAGACTTTCAACACAAAGGGTTATTATTAGAGATTACATTTTTAGATGGTTCTACTTACGAGTATTTTGGAGTGCCAAAAGGGGTGTTTATTAAATTTTTGAATTCAGATAAACAAATGCGTTTTGCAAGACGAAGTATTTTTAATTCGTACACGTATAGAAAATCGAAGAAAGAACTTCAGGACGCCTAGAGTTGCGTAAACCTGGCATTAAAATAAATTATGAGCAACGTTAATTCCGATACAAACGAAGACATTTCAATCCATGAGATTGAAAACTGTATTTCTATATTAGAACGCCTCGTTGCGAATACAGATCAAATTTTTGAAATTCCAAAAGCCCAACGTACGGCTTTAATTAAGGCATCTGGACAATTATCGCGTCCGAGTAGAGAGGAGTTTTCACGACGAAAGAAAGATGCAAAAAAAGCAGCTAAACGAAAGCAAGCGGCTAGAGATAAAAACGCACGTAAAGAAACCGGAATACGCAGTGCCAGAGAAGCCCATGTTTTTGTCGCACCTAAATTGTTACCTGAAGCCGATCTAAAAGCTAAGGAACAATTAGAATTAGAATCTCCAAGAAACTGCTATGTTTGTAAAACACTTTATACCAAATTGCATCATTTTTATGACACTATGTGCGAAGAATGTGGCGATTTTAATTATGCTAAACGTTTTCAAACCGCAGATGTTAAAGGGCAAGTAGCTGTGATTACCGGATCGCGTTTAAAAATCGGTTATCATATTACGCTAATGTTATTACGAGGTGGTGCCACTGTTATTGCAACCACACGTTTCCCTGTAGATTCGGCTTTGCGTTTTTCAAAAGAAGAAGACTTTACAGAATGGGGACACCGTTTAAAAATACATGGTCTCGATTTAAGACATATTCCGAGTGTAGAAATCTTCTGTAATTTTATAGAACAACGTTACGAAAAACTAGATATTCTTATTAATAATGCCGCTCAAACGGTAAGGAGACCAGCCGGGTTTTATAGTCATTTAATGCCAAATGAAGAGCGCCCAATAGAGGAGTTACCTAAATTTGCACGCGATCTACTAAACGATCATACCGAGTGTTTACAAGAATTACAACAATTAACTTCCGGAGCCTCTTCTAATAAAAATATGCCAGTGACTTGGCATGGGCCAGAACCAGGTATTGGTTTGCGTGCTTCTGCTAAATTATCACAAATTCCATATAGTTTTGATAATACCTTAGTGGCTCAAGAGGTCTTTCCAGAAGGAGAATTAGATGCCGATTTACAGCAAGTAGATTTAAGAAAAACCAACAGCTGGAGACTAAAACTAGGTGAAATTGAAACCACCGAAATGATAGAAGTACAGTTGGTGAATTCCGTAGCTCCATTTGTATTGTGTAATCGCTTGTCTGAGGTGATGAAAAAAGAAAATACAGGGCAAAAACACATTATTAATGTGTCTGCTATGGAAGGAAAATTTCACACCTTCTTTAAAGAAGATCGTCATCCTCATACCAATATGGCTAAAGCGGCATTAAATATGTTAACACATACGGCTGCTGGTAGTTTGGCAAAAGAAGGTATTTATATGAATGCTGTAGATACGGGCTGGGTTACAGATGAAGATCCTGCAGAATTGGCAAAACGTAAGCAAGAATTACACGATTTTCAACCACCACTAGATATTGTTGACGGTGCCGCACGTGTTATGGACCCGCTTTTTGATGGTATTAATACAGGAAAACATTGGTCGGGTAAATTCTTAAAGGATTATCGTCCGATTAGTTGGTAAAAGAAATTGAAATCGAATTTGAAATTGAATTCCAAAACATCACTCTCTGTCAGGCTGAGCGCAGTCGAAGCCTTTTACAAGACACTTTTTATATCGTAAGCACTTTGACTGCGCACAGTGTGACACATTTTAAATTACCTTTGCAAAATAATAAAACACTATGGCATCATTTTCAGAATTAGGAATACACAAGAATTACATTAAAGGATTAAAAGAGCTTAATATTGTAAATCCAACAGAAATACAAGAAGCCGTTATTCCTGTTTTACTAGAATCTAAAACTGATTTAATAGGATTAGCACAAACAGGCACTGGAAAAACAGCGGCTTTTGGCTTACCCGTATTGCATGCTATAGACACGACGAATCCTGAAGTACAAGCCTTAATTATTGCACCAACACGCGAATTGGTGCAACAGATACAAAAGCAACTTTTTAAGTTTACAAAGTATATAGATGCTAAGATTTTCTCTGAAGGTGTTTATGGAGGTGAAAAAATAGATCGTCAGATTAAAAATTTGACCAGAACAACGCATATTGTTGTAGCGACTCCAGGACGTTTACTCGATTTAGTAGAGCGTGAAGCAGTGGATATTTCAAACGTAAAAATATTAGTTCTAGACGAAGCTGATGAAATGCTAAGTATGGGCTTTAAAGAAGATTTAACTAAAATTTTACAGTACAATACCAAGAAAAGAAATACATGGTTGTTTTCTGCTACGATGCCTACAGAAATTAAGAATATCGTAAAGAATTATATGTCAAAGGAAGCTATTCGTGTTGAAGTGAATAAAAATGCTTTAGTTAACGAAAATATATCTCACCATTATATTCAGACGACTATCAAAGACAAATTAAATTTGATAACTCGTATTTTAGACCGACGTCCAAATGAGAGAGGAATTATTTTTTGTAGAACCAAAGCGGGTACAAAGGCTTTAGCAGAACAATTACAGAAAGAAGGTTTTGCAGTAGGCGCCTTAGAAGGAGATATGCAACAAAAGGACCGTGATAAAGTAATGCGTGCCTTTAAAAATGAAAGCTTACAAGTCTTAATTTCAACAGATGTTTCAGCACGAGGGATTGATGTTAATAATCTTGGTTTTGTGCTACATCATCAATTGCCAGAACATTTAGATTATTACACACACCGAAGTGGTAGAACGGCAAGAGCCGGAAAAACTGGTCAATCTATAGCTTTAATTATTCCTGGTGAAATGCAAAAGATTATCGATACCCAAAAAGCTTTAGGCATTACGTTTAGAGAACTTACAATGTAATTATGTTTCCTAGACGTATTTTTTATTTTTCAGAATTGAGAATAGTCTTATTTTTGGGTGTTTACGAGCTTTAGTATGGACTTTGGTTTCTTAAAGCTTTGTTAGGCTCCAAGGAATTGTTATTATATTTAGTTTTTTATTAAAACTCTTCAGATAGCAGCTTACTACATTTTCATTTATTAATAGTATATTGTGTTTTTATAAATAAACAATAAACACAGAATAATATACAATGAAATCATTTTCAGTAGAAGACATTAATGCCATCGTAAATGGAGAAATTATAGGCAAAACCACAAATAAAATTTCAGGATTAGAACAGATAAAAAAGGCCAATGAACATCAGGCTACATTTATTGGTAACCGAAAATTTGCGGCTTTATGGAAAGATTCCAAAGCAAGTTTGGCTATTGTAAATGACAATTTAGATATAGAGCCAGGTGAAAATCGTGTGCTCATTAAAGTGAAGAATGCAGATTTAGCTATGGCTAAATTATTGGAATCTTTTACACCAGAACCACCTCATTTTGAAAGCGAAATTCACCCTTCAGCCACTATAGATGCCACTGCAACTATAGGAAAAGGCACTCGAATAGGAGCCGGTTCTTATATCGGTAAAGATGTTGTATTAGGAGAAAATGTGACTATTTATCCTAATGTTACCATTTTAGATGACACTACCATTGGTGATTATACCACGATTTGGTCTGGAACCGTTATTAGAGAGTATTCAGAAATTGGTAGTCATTGTATATTTCATAATAATGTAAGTATTGGTGCAGATGGTTTTGGCTATCGACCAAGTGATGATGGCAGAGGCTTAGTTAAGATTCCACATATCGGAAATGTAGTCATTGGAAATGGAGTAGAAATTGGTGCTAATTCTTGTGTGGATCGTGGTAAATTCAGTTCTACAATTTTAGGAGATGGCTGTAAAATTGATAATTTGGTTCAAATAGCGCATAATTGTGTTCTTGGAAGATCTTGTATTATGGCTGGTAGTTCAGGTCTTGCAGGTTCTGTAACTTTAGGTGATGGAGTAATGATTGGAGGATCGGCCTCTATAAAAGATCATACTACGATCCATTCTGGTGCTACTGTTGGTGCAGGCTCTGGTGTAATGAATGACGTTGCTGCAGGTAAAACGGTTTTGGGTTATCCTGCTGTAGACTCTAGAGAAATGTTGAAACAATGGGTAGCATTACGAAAGTTAGCGCGTTAAATGATACCAGACTATGACCAATAAACAATACGTCGCTTCGAGTGAAATTCCTTTTTCTGGAATTTAGTATCGAAATGTTTTTATAAACTCATTGATTATGACACCAATTACATGAGACACATTCACTCGAACTGACGTTTGTATTTTAAGCTTAAGCTGATTTTTGTTCTACATTCTGTTTTAAATGTAGCAGACCAGCAACCATACCATCTAACTCATGCTCTAAAAAGGTTGCATTTCTTTTACTAAACCCTTTGATACTGTTGGCATAAAGTTCTACACCACCATGTGTAATACAAACACTATATGTGTCATTTTCGGCGTCTAATTTTACTGAAGTTCTGTAATCGCTTGAGATTAATAACCAATAACACAAACTATTAATCTGATTAAATAAAGAAAATTTTGTTTCCATAATATTTAGATTTAATAGATAGAGGGAGATCTAAAGCAAAGGTAGACTGAACCTCTACAGCACTCAAATTTCTTTGTTCTAGCGATTCTTTTTCTCGTCTACCCGAATATAAGTGGTTAAAAATCCGACGATTAACATGTGTGTGAATAAAAAGCCCAACACAAGTAGGTGTTGGGCTTTACCATAATATATGAGGTATTAATTATTTGTCTTTAGCAATCATAATAGATTTAGTGTTTACAAATTCCTTCATTCCGAATCCTCCATGTTCTCTACCAAAACCAGAATCTTTAACTCCACCAAAAGGCATATTCGGTTCCGCTAAACCAAATTTATTTATAAATACCATACCAGTATCAAAATGTTTTTCGGCAAGAGTTGTAGCACGATCAATATCTTTAGAGAAAATACCACCACCAAGTCCAAATCGGCTGTCGTTTGCAATATTCATGGCGTCATTTTCATCTTTTGCTTTAATCAGTGCAGCAACAGGTCCAAAGAGTTCATCATCGTAAGCGGGTTGCCCTTTGCTAACAGATTCTAGAACTGTAGCTGGATAAAAGTAGCCATCACCTTCGGGTATGCTTCCTCCACACAATATTTTTGCTCCATTCTCTACACTTTTTTCAACTTGTTCATGTAGTGTTTCTCGTAAATCTTTTCGCGCCATAGGACCTAGTTTGGTAGATTTATCAGTAGGATCTCCTAATTTTAAGGCTTTCATAGCTTCAACAAATCCTTCTTTAAATTCATCATACACGGCATCGACCACGATAAAACGTTTGGCTGCAATACAGGTTTCACCATTATTATAAATGCGTCCCATTACGCAAGTTTTTATAGCGTGTTCGATATCGGCATCTTCAAGAACGATATAAGCATCATTACTACCTAATTCTAGTACGGACTTTTTTAAGGCTTTACCAGCTTTAGCGCCAATGGCTTCTCCGGCTACAGGACTACCCGTCAAGGTAACACCTCTAACCAATTTGTGTTTGATAAGTTGGTCTGATTGATCGTGGTTAATAACCATGACCCTAAAGAGATTTTCGGGCAAACCAGCTGCTTTGTAAATGGACTCCAATAACTTTGCTGTACCAGTAACATTAGAAGCGTGTTTCAATAGTACACTATTACCAGCCATGAGGTTAACGATACTGTATCGTATCACTTGGTAAGCTGGGTAATTCCAAGGTTGAATACCATAGATGACACCCATTGGAGCAAAGGTTATAATACCTTTTCCGCCATCTTGTAATTCGCGTTCTTCATTTTTTAGAACTTCAGCTGCTTGCGCTGCAGAATAGTCGCAGATTCCTGAGCATAAATCAATTTCCTGATGACTTTGTTTCAGTAATTTACCCATTTCATCCGTCATTAATTCTGCTAACTCCGTTTTATAATTTTGAAGTTCTTTTCCTATTGATTTAATAATCTCACCACGTTCTTCAAAAGATTTCATTTTCCATTTTAAGAAGGCTTCATGCGATTTTTTAACTGTGGATTCCACTTGGTCATCCGTCATATATTCATAAGCGGATAGGGTTTTACCGTTTGCGGGATTTACAGTTTCAAATGTATTTTGTTTTGTTGTCATTTCCATAGTTTCTTTTTTCTGTTCTTTTTTTATTTCTGTTCGCTAGGCACTAAATAAATATCATTGATATTTACACGATTGGGTTGCAATAAGGCGTAATGAATGGCGTTTGCAATATCTTCGGCCTCTAGTGTGGTCATGTTCTGCATGTCTTGCATATGTTCCTTGATATCTTCATCTGTAATAGTATCGGTAAGTTCTGTAGCTACAGCACCAGGCTCTATAGATGTTACATTGATGCCGTACTTTGGTGCGAGTTCCTGCCTTAGACCTTCCGAAAACATTTTTACTGCTGATTTTGTGGCACAATACACGGCACCACCAGGAAAATAGCGATGTGCAGCCATGGATGAAATGTTTATGATATGTCCTCCGTTATTTGTTTTCATTTTAGGAAGCACGGCAGCAACACCATTGAGGACGCCTTTAATATTAACATCCACCATTTGTTCCCATTCGTCAGTTTTTAACTTTTCTACAAAGGATAAGGGCATGAGTCCGGCGTTGTTAATAAGCCCATCAATTTTGCCATAAGTTTTAACGGTTTCTTCTACAACCCGATCAAAATCATCCTTTTTAATAACGTCACCAGAGACCACAAGTGCGGTACCTCCGTCGTTTTCAATAGTGTCTTTTAAGGCTTTAAGTTTATCTTCTCGCCTTGCCATTAGAACCACCTTTGCTCCAGCTTTAGCGAGTTTCTGCGCTGTAGCTTCTCCAATGCCACTTGATGCTCCGGTAATTATAACGACTTTATCTGTTAAATTCATATTGCTATCGTTTTTGTGATTAGTAATTGTCGTCTAAATTGCGATGATTTACACGATTTGCTTAACGGTAATAAGACAATTATTAACCTAAAACAAATAGGGTAGAAGGCAGCTCTATAACTGCCTATAAATTTGCAATACCATTAATAATATTAGCAATAGTGACAATGGGTACTTGTGGTTCTTTATACTTTTAATGCCTAAGACCGACTTAAAAATTAAGTTGCAGAATTTAGAAAAAACAACATGATAAAACCAAGACAACAGACACCAGATTTAACCGTTAATTTAGTGAACGGCACAGAATGGACGCTCAGTAAACAACAGCCTGAGAATTTTACTTTAGTTATAGTATATAGAGGATTACATTGTCCGGTGTGTAAAACATATTTAGAAACATTACAACCAAAGTTATCTGAATTTAAAGAACTGGGAGTTAATGTTGTAGCTGTAAGTAGTGATACTAAAGCTACAGCTGAAGAAACCTATGAAAAATGGGATATTGATGATGTGCCATTAGGCTATGAATTTTCAATTGAAGAGGCACGTGAATGGGGATTATTTATTTCTAAAGGTATTAAGGACGAACCTGAGACGTTTATAGAACCCGGTTTATTTGTGATTAGACCCAATCAAGAATTGTATTGTGCATCGCTACAAACCATGCCTTTTGCACGTCCGGAATTAGACGCCATTATTAAAGCTATAAAATTTGTGTTAGATAAAGATTATCCGGCTAGAGGTGAAGCATAACAACGTAATTATTAGACTATATGAGTACGACTCAAAAATTTAAAATTCAGCATTTACCACGATTATTACTCGATACAGGTAAAGCATGGATTGGAGGAGAACCTTTTCAGCGTAGTGCCATTGTGGCTTACTACGCTGTATTGTCTTTGCCAGCATTAGTAATTATTATTTTAAAAATAGTAGGAAGTGTTTGGGGAGAAGATATTGTACGTGGCGAACTGTTAAGTGAGATTTCTAGTGCCATAGGTTCAGATGCTGCTGATGCGATAAGAACCATGATAGAAAACCAAAGTGGAGAAAAGACTTCTGTATTTGCGACTATTATTGGTATCGGAACCTTGTTATATGGTTCTACAGGTGTCTTTTTTCAATTGCAATCTGCTTTAGATAACATATGGGAGCAAGAACCTTCGTATCAAAATGATGTAATAGCCACGGTGATGAGTCGTGTGAAAAGTTTTGGATTTATATTAATTCTTGGCTTTTTAATGCTTATTAGCTTTGTTATGACCTCTTTACTAAGTACTTTTAGTAAACAGCTGAATACGTTTTTGCCAGAAAATATGTTTGATTATTTATTTGTGGTTGACTTTTTAGTCTCAGTGGCCTTTATTTATGTCCTCTTTGCTACGATGTTTAAATACTTGCCTTCTTCTAAGATTTCGTGGACATCGGTACGTGTAGGAGCAGGTTTAACAACCTTGTTATTTTTAATCGGTAAATACTTGTTAGCCTTATACTTTAATAAAATGGAACCAGGATCCACCTATGGAGCCGCAGGTTCTATTATATTAATTATGCTTTGGGTATCTTATTCTAGTCTTATTTTACTGTATGGTGCGTATTTTACTAAACAGTATGCTGATAAATATATTAAAAACGATTATATCTCATAACACTATATAGCGATTACTCCGTACTATTATCGTATTGAAAAGCCTGTAAACGAAGATGTTTACAGGCTTTTCCGCTATCAACCAATCAATATAATAATCTGGAAGTCCCAAATCACTATGTCAATATTTTTTAATGTTTTCTGAATCCGCATCTATAAATTCTAGGACTTTAGAAGGGTTTTCTACCAGTTTAGCTTTGGTTTTTGTAAATACTATAGCACCTTTTAAAGCGGCAGGATTTTGTCTTAAAATGGTAATACAATCTGAATCGTCGAAGTGTTCAATATCTTTATCGATGGCTTTATCGTCAATGATAGTGCATAATTGTGTATTAAGACGTTCGGCGAGTTCTGCCCATTGCGTTCCTGTGAGTTGCACGTTTGCAATATCTAAACTGTGCACGCTTTTTTCAGATGCCTTAATATAGGCTAAGGTCTGTACATCTCTATTGTCTTCACTGTTATAGATGCATGTTATTTGTCTGTTGTGATCGCTAAATACTCCCATAATTAATAGATTTTCATCATTTCTTTACGCTTCTTTAACTGTGTCGTTAAATCGCTTACGGTCTCTGTTACCGCATCTTGAAAATTGTAACTCGATGATTCTGCAAATAGGCGCGGCCCAGGAGCACTTAAACGTATGCCACAAACTTTTCCGGTGTTGTCTGAGCTTGTGTTTTCTACTTTAAAGAACACATCTGCACGGATAACAAAATCGAATTTTGTGAAAATAGGGTTAAGTTTTTCTCTTGTAAATGTCTCTAAGGCTTCGCTAGCAGATACATCGTGGTATTCAAAAATGATATTTGGATCGTTCATTGTATTTGTGTTTTAAGGTTGTGTCATCAAATTTAGATAGAATACTAGGGATCAGTTGACTCGTATCGGAATGATTTTAACTATATTAGTGGTTTGTGTGGTTGGTAACGTTGTTCTGGTGTCGCCGTACAGTGTCCTTTAACTCAAATTGTATTTACATACCATGAAACTCTTTAATACGCTAAGATTACGAATGATAGAAGGGAAGCGCGTCAAAAAATATCTGCTCTATGCTATAGGTGAAATTATCCTTGTTGTTATTGGCATCTTAATCGCCGTCGCAATTAATAAACGTACCGAAGCAGGTAAATCTGAAGATTACACCTATAAAATGGCCGTACAGGTGAAACAAAAAATAGAAGGCGATATCGCGCTTTTAAAAGCTACACGCGATGGCATCTCTGAAGATTTAAAAATTTATAATCTCTACCTTAAAGCCAACAAAACGGATAGTGAACGTTTACAAGTGGTGACGCAAGCACCGTTTTTAGTGACTGTAAGTGTGCAATTTGCACCTATAAATCCTATTTTATCTACTGCTATTGATAATACAAGTTTCAATAGTTCGTTACTAACTGATAAATTATTGGAAATACAACAAGATTATAAATCCATAGATCGTACACTAAAACCTATGGAAGACATTATTACAGATGAGCTTGTCGCTAACTTAAGACATATTAAAGCTAATTTTAATTGGTATGAAAAATTAGTAAGCTTTGACGGTAAATTTACTGTGGATGAGTATAAATATTTTGGTACAGATGATTATAGAAACCGCGTAGTACACATGAAGTTTTTGTATCTGGAAGGTTATGATGGTTTGTTAGCAGCTTTCCAAGAATTGCTCACTACTAGATTAACAGCATTAAATGCTTTGCTGAAACGTGAAACGAAAGGCTAATGGCGATACTAGATTCCTAATTCAATTTTGTAGTGATCTGAGGTTGGTTAGAATATTCTATTTTACATAATATAAATTATAGGACAATATATGATATTGCGTATTTTAAGAATGCTGACGTTATTTTGTATTTGTACCGTTATATAAGTTTGTATGCGTTTTATACGACTGCCATGTATTGTATACTCGATTTCCCAAAATCACGAGCTTGTTATATTTGCGCTATTCGGTACAAAGGGCTTATTATTTTGAAATACGCGAATTATAAGCAAGTGTATTTTGGTGATAGTTTTTGTATTTGGTTTTTGCCTGACCAATTATACAACGTTATACTAGCGTTTACCCGAATGACCTACGGCTTAGACCCGGCTTAGATACGGAGTAAACACGGGTGAACCTCACTTTTGGTATGGTAAAAGCTCATCGTACAGCTATACAAGCCATGGCTTTAGGTGATTGCAATGGTATTATGTTTCCGTCGTCCAAATTTAGATATGTTATGCCTAACCAAACTGTTATGGCTATGGTATTTGGTAGTTCTGCTGTGGTCGATATCTGTAATGGTATGTTGATATTAAGATGTTCTATTTTACATAATAATGGTTGCGTTTGATTGGTAACGCTTAAAGTGTGTAATGCTGAATGTGTTGGTTGGTATGCGTTTAAATTGGGTATCCATTGTAAATTTGACACCAGACTTAAAGCTGCTGTGAGCTGAAAATGTGTTGCATTTAACGGTTTGTGGTTGTGATGGTTACTATTCGTTTTGGGGATCTTTATGTCTATCTGATGCCGTGAAGTATTACTATTGGTCTCAAGTTTTGCGGTATAAATGTGTTCTAAGGGTACATCTTTTTTGAGCTGAAAGCCTATTAAAGCTGTGGGATGATTGTGCAAGTTGGCCTCTCTTTGTCCTAACAGACCACTACCCTTTTGAATGATTTTACGACAACATCCTGTTAAACGCCCCGCCATATAACTGTCCTTAAATCTCATAGCGTTATATCCTAAACCTTGCCTTACAGCCTTTGAGAGTTTTGAAGCAGCTGCAAACTCTTGATTATTAGACTTTACGTTACTAAAGGCTGGATCTGTATTAATACGTTCTCTTGATGGCCCAACGGCTTTGCGCATAATGTATTCTCCATTGAGTTGGTAATAGCATTTGCCTTTTAATGTGCCTTTGAATCTGAATACGCCTTCTTGCTTAGGCATTTGATTTTGTGTTGGTTCGTTATGGTAAGGTAATAAAAAAATACGATTTAGACCTTGGTAACTAACTCGTTATCAAGCTGACAAGCTATTCTAAGTTTGAAATTTATATTAATTATGAGTTGAGTATGTTAATACTTGATATCTTATTAATTATTTAAACTCTTGTTTTTGTAAAAATCAACATGTATATAATTTGCATGAATAGATTTCATACTTTTGGCGCTATGAACGACTTTATTGCATTTATAAAACAATATGTTAATGTTTCGAAGGACATTGAGATTGAAATTGAAAACTTAATTTTGATGGAAGATGTTCCTAAAGGTCATATCTTATTAAAAGAAGGACAGTCTTGTGAACGCTTATATTTTATTCAAAAAGGAACGGTAAGAACGTATCATTATCAAAATGGCAAAGACATTACCTATTGGATTTACCCCGAACATACAATGACCACATCTTGGCATAGTTATATTTTAAGAAAACCATCCTCAGAATATATTGAAACGACTGAAGATTCTGTATTGCTTTCATTATCCTATAATCAATGGCAAGACCTTTATTTGAAACATCCCAAATTAGAACGCTTTGGAAGGCTAATTTTAGAAGAACAAATGGCATTAATTGATGATTTTTTTAAAGGCTATTATTTTTTAACGGCTAAAGAAAAATACGCTTTATTAACTACCGCTTTCCCTACGATAACCCAACGCGCTAATCTTGGACATATCGCCTCTATGCTAGGTATTTCTCAAGAAACGTTAAGTAGGATTAGAGGGAAATAAATAAGGCTTACATTGATGATGCAAGCCTTATGGAGATGACATAATTAAAGGTTTAAGTTTTAGTTAAAATACTCTAACGATGTTGAATCCGAAAAAGACATCTTCAAACCATTTTCCTTCGGCATTACTTATAAATCCAGGTTCGTTAGTAGATTGTGCATTAGAGAATAATAATTGAAATACATGACCTCCCGTTTCTATATCCAATCCAAACGTTAATGGGTTGTTGTAAATAGAGTTTTGATGTCTGCTAAAATTATAAACATAATCCACGTTTACAGACATGCGTTTACTTACCTTCATTCGTCCTCCAGCACCTAAAGCTATTTGATTGTGCTTTTGAAACGGTTCTAACACTAAATTTTGTCTTACAAAGGTTGGTGCCAATTGAAATGACACCTTATTACTAAATCGTCTTGAGATTAGTAACTGTGTCGCATAGCTCATTCGGTCACCAAACTCTACTAATGGATATTGCTCCTTTCTTAAATCTGTTCTAATATTTGCTGTGGCATAACCCACAATATTTACAGGAAAATCTGTTGATTGTCCTATTATTTTCATTTTAATATGTGAGGCATATGTTTTTCTTATTGACTCTCTTGATAATCCTATTTGAACACCATCGTAGATACCATACACTAATTGTATTTTAGTGTTTGCATTGTCAAAACCAAAAAAGGTGGTTAACCCCTCTTTTAACGTTCCGAAACGATGGGATACATACATATATAAATCGCCTTTTGCAGCAACTTTTGTAGACTGTAAGTTTCCAATTTTCATGGCTTTAAACGCGGGCTGCTCATAAGATTCTTCTTGTGTTTCTGCCTCTAACTCATTTAATAAATTGTCTTGAGCAAATAAGTTATTTATTCCAAGACATAATATTGCGATTGCTAATACGTAATTCTTCATTCATTTTTTATTTAATACTCGTTTGGTCTAATTTTATTTCTTCTAAAAGGTCATCAAAACCTATCATTCTTCCTTTAACAGTAATGGTTTGTCCTGCTTTTAAATTGGTGGTTGTGTTTCCTTTTTCTAATTGACAATAAATACTATTAATTAAAGTGATGCCTTTTTTATCTATAGCCGTAATTGTTCCTGTTAATTGTACAATCACATCTTGCCATGGTGTGGCTTCCGTTTTTACCTTTTCTAAAAAATCTTGCGATGATCCTGAGAATTTTACAGCGATTTCATCAATAGATTTATGAGGTTGGTACGTGTATTTGTAGGTTGAATAGCCCGCTAATATTACTACAATGAGGATTATTAAGGTGATCTTATTTTTTTTCGACAAGCTCATAATGAAGCGTTATGTTTATGGATTTAGCGATTTTATTACGTACGATACCTGGAATTTTTATATTGAATTCTTCTGGTGTTACCGATACTATTGCTGTGAGTATTATTTTATTCTTTTCTTTTTTTACCTGCGCTACCGTATTAATGGTTTTTTCTTTACCGCGTACCGTTAAAACCCCTTTTAGTGTAAACGCTTTTGGTTCTGATGCTAGATTATCCCTGTTAAAATCGACTAGTTGTCCTGTAAACGTTGCCTTAGGGTATTTATCAGAATCCATATAATTCTCATTAAAATGTTCTTGCATTAACGCAATTTCAAAATGAAACGCTTTTACAAAAAGTAGTGCCGCTAATTCCCCTGTTTCTGTATTAAGAATTACTGTAGTGCTTTCATTTTTTGCCTCTACCGGTTCAAAAGTATCTACAGATGCTTTAAATGTTGTTAATCCTGTTTTGGTAAACTGTTTCTGAGCTGTTGTTATATGCGTTACAAATAGCGCAATTATTAGTATATATTTCATGGTGTTTTTATTTAGTCTTAATTTTCAGGTAGGTTATCGGTCATCCATTTATCTATTATTTGCAGTGTTTCAGGCGACAATACGCCATTTGGAGGCATTGGATTGGTGGTGTTATTCATTCTAGATACCAGATTGCCTTGCTCTGCCGCATACCTTGTATTTTGGTAATTTGATAAATCTAGTCCTGCGCTAGGTGCTGGACCAGCATGGCAGGTTATACAGTTATTGGTCATAATTGGTTTGATGTCTGTTTGATAGGTTACTGTTCTTGTTAAAGGTGGTAATGTGGCCTTATTCCCTGCATCAATAATGGCTGTTGTGCAGCTTTGCATACCAAAAGCAGTTATTAGTACGCCTATTTTAAATATGTGTTTATGCATGTATTATTTAGTTTTGGATCGCTATGTTATTTATTGTTATTTGATGTTGTCCTAGTGGGTCTATGGTAATCATTTGCTGTGCATGAGTGATATCTCCTTCAGAAATAGAGAAATCACCATTAACATCAGCGACAACTGTTACGTAATATGTACCAGGATGCAAATAAGTCATCAAAAATTGATCTTCACCTTCTGTTAATATTGGATAATGTAGAGCGGTATCGTAAGCCTCAAAATTTAAAGTGAAATATCCGTTTTCATCTGTAAAAGGATCTCTAGACAAAAACAACAATAAGGTTTGGTCTGCCGCCATTGTTCCTCGATTAATATCTATTTGTAGGTATCCTAATCTTGGGTGGTCTGTAATGATATAAGGGTCGCCAGATTGTGGTGCTAAATCGAAAATATTATTAGTTTCTTGCACTGCTAAAAATGTGGCGGAATTAGCTTCTGTTAAACCTTCCTTTACATATAAATAATCTTGATTAAACCCTTCTACGAAATCCAATCCGGTATCTACAGTATTTTGAGGATAGCCTGTGGTAAATGCTGCATTTTGAGCTAATTCTAAATGCCTTTTTTTGCCTTTAAAGGTCATGTGTCTATTAGGAAGTCTATTTCCTAAACCACTGGTATATGAGTTGAAATATATGCTATCTGTATTATTAGGAAATCGTAATTCCATATACATAATGCCATCGCCTCCTATAGCATCCACTAGTCGGTAATACCGTCCATTAGCTCTGTTTTCGACTTTATCCATAACAAAGTAGCTCGTTCTATAAATACCATTTAGCAATCCACCGTTTCTAGCCATAAT
>Ga0193951_1000475_pt1 | contig 18245 bp, 13 predicted proteins | sample BB_2_MG_FD_140370 | JGI IMG/M metagenome (GOLD analysis project Ga0193951, IMG submission 140370) | Microbial mat bacterial communities from the Broadkill River, Lewes, Delaware, United States - BB_2_MG | ecosystem: Environmental > Aquatic > Freshwater > River > Microbial mats | place: USA... | reverse complement strand
TAATACATTTTAATTTTGATCAATTTAATTATTTACAGAAATGATTTAAAATAGCATTAATTTATAAATTTGTATTAAAACTGGTTATTTTTAAATTATAAATAGAGATTACCGATAATTTATTTAAATTATTATTAAAAAAATTATTTTTTAAATGATTTTAAATTGATGTTTTTCTTCTTTTAGGATAATAATAAGTTAATGATATTATGCTCCTGAGTGGTTTAATTTTAAATAATTTTTTAAAATAGTTTTCTATAAATAAAACTATTTTAGTATATAATAATTTATAATTATACAGTTAAGGTAAAAAAATGGTATTAAAAGACTTAGTAGTTGTTGGTATAGGCTCTAGTGCAGGGGGGCTTGAAGCTTTACAAGTGATGTTATCAAAATTGTCTGATAATCTTAATTGTTCTTATATAATTGCTCAACATTTAAGTCCTACTCATCGCTCTATGATGGTTGAGCTATTAAGTAGAATTACAAATATTCCTGTTATTGAAGTGCAAAACGGAATGGTAATTAAAGCAAAAACAATTTATATGACACCTGAAAATACGGATATCTTTGTTTCAAATGGAAGAATTTATCTAAAGTCTATTGAGCACACTTATGGTCCAAAACCATCAGTAAATTATTTTTTTAACACACTTGCTCAAAATTATGGTTCAAAATCTATTGGGATTATTTTAAGTGGAACAGGAAGTGATGGTGCTTTTGGAATAAGAGCTATAAAAGCTTCTGGTGGAATCACTATAGCTCAATCTCCTCAAAGTGCAAAATATGATGGGATGCCTATTTCTGCTATTAATACAGGAAAAGTTGATATTGTTGCACCTATTGAAAATATTTCGAATGAGATAGCAAGAATAGTTGATAATCTTGGTAAAAATGTAGCTGATAGTATAAATAATAATATTATCTCACAAATTTATAGAATTATTTTTGAAGAGAAAGGTGTTGATTTTTCTCAATACAAAAAAAACACTTTAACAAGAAGAATTGAGCGAAGATTGGCAGCTTTAAAAATAGAGACTTTAAATGATTATGTAGACTATTTGAAAATGAATATCGATGAAGTAACAAATCTTTATAATGATATTTTAATTGGTGTTACAGAATTTTTTAGAGATCCTGAAGTTTTTGAAGAGATAAAAGAACAAATTGCAATTTTATTAGAGAAAAAAGAGCAAGGGGAAGAGATAAGATTTTGGTCAATTGGTTGCTCAACAGGTGAAGAAGCTTATACTTTAGCCATAATTTTGAGTGAAATATTACAAGAAAAAATTACTAAATATAAAATTAAAATTTTTGCAACAGATATTGATGATGAATCATTAAAAATGGCAAGAGCTGGAGTTTATGCAGAAACAAGTTTAACAAATGTAAATAAAAATCTTATTACTAAATATTTTAATATTCATAAAAATCAATTTGAAATTAAAAAAAGTATTAGAGAATTAGTTGTTTTTTCAAAACACAATATTATTAGTGATTCTCCATTTTTAAGAGCTGATTTAATCTCTTGTAGAAATATGCTTATTTATTTTAACAATACATTGCAAAGTAGATTTTTCCCAATAGTTCATTATGCCTTAAAAGACAGTGGAATTTTACTTTTAGGAAAATCAGAAAGTATTTTGCAACATTATGATTTATTTGTAATTGTAAATAAAAATTTGAAAATTTTCAAATCTCAATATACAGGACTTAAGGAGTTACCAAAACTATATAATTATAGTGGAGTGAATAAAAATTATGAAGAGCCAAAGAGTGTATCTTTTAAAAATGAAGAAGAACTTTTAGAAGAAAAGATTGTAGAAGCTACTTCAACACTTATATTAAATCAATGTGTTTTAATAAATAGTTCAAATGATATTGTTTATATAAAAGGTGAAATTCCATTTATTAATTTTTCACAAGGCAGAGCCACTACTAATATTTTTAAGTGCATAAAAGATGAACTAAGCTTGGATCTTAGAAGTGTTTTGAGTGAAGTTCAAAAAGAAAAAAAATACAAAGCTACACAATATAGATCAGTTACTCTTTTTGAAGATTATTTAAAATATGTGAGAGTAATCATAGTTCCAATTCAAAATGAAAAAAATGATGATTGGTTTTATGCTTTATATTTTCAAAGTGAAGATATTCAAAATTTAAAAGGATATATAACTCAAAATCAAAATGATAATGAAACAATTACAAATTTATCAAATGAACTAGAAAGAACAAAATCACATCTTCAAAATGTAATAGAAGAACTTGAAACAAGTTATGAAGAAATGCAAAGTTTAAATGAAGAATTAAGCTCTTCAAATGAAGAACTTCAAAGTTCAAATGAAGAACTTGAAACTACAAATGAGGAGTTACAAAGTACAAATGAAGAACTTCAAACAGCTTATAGTGAATTAAAGATTTTGTATGATGATAAAGAGTATAGAACAAAAAAACTTGAAGAAATAACACAAAAACTAAAATTTCAAACAGAAGATTTACGAAAACAAAAAGAATTAACAGAAGCTATTATTAATACTACTCCTGTTGCTATCATAATGACAGATACAACAGGAAAAATAAACTTTGCTAATATAAATGCACAGAATCTTTTTAAATTAACAAAAAAAGAGATTTTAAGTAGATATATAGATGGAACTAGTTGGAATATTCTAGATGCAAGTGGTGAAACACTTAAAACTGAAAATATGATAGTACATATGGTAAAAAAAACTTATGAAACAGTTAAAAATGTTAAATACTCTATGGAAACAGGAGAAAAGTATAGGATTTTAGTTTCAATAAATGGGTCTCCTATTTTTGATATAAAAGGCGAATTTGTTGGAATAGTTTTTAGTATAGATGATATTACTCAAAAGCAATTAATGGAAGAAGAAATAAAAAAATATAAATTAAATGATTCTATTGGAGAGAAAATTGAACAATCATTTGAAAAAATAAAATCTTCAGGACTTTTAACTTCTTCAATTGATCAATTTAATCTGCTTCAAATTGCAATGTTAGATATCTCTACGAACTTAAAGAATATGATTTCTGAAGCTAGTCTTTTAAGCTTAAATATTTCAAATAGTAAAGATTTTGATTTAAATAAAGAATTAGGATTACAATTAAATAATCTCTTATTAAATATGAATACTTTTATAAATGGCAATTTAGTTTATTACAATGATATATATTCTAATAAAAAACTTGATTTTATAAAACTACTTAAAAAAAGTTTAACGTTATTTTCATACTCATTTGAGCAACAAGATCTTAAAGTAGTAATCTCAATATCTGAAAATATATCTATTTTAGCAAATTCTAAAGAAGTAGTGTTATTTACAATAAGATTGATAGAAACTATTATATCTTTAGAAGTAAAAGATATTGAATTACTATTAATAGATAAAAAGTTAGTATTAAAAATAAAACAAAAAAAGTATAATAAAAATAGTATAGATATTTTTATAAATCATTACAATATAGAATTATTGACTGAATTATTTGAGGATAAAATAATAAAAATAGAAATAAAGAACTAAGATGACTAAACCTAAATTTTTGATAGTATCTGAGCAAAAAAGTGTATTTAGACTTTATGAATTGTTTCTGAACGAATACTTTAGTATGGTTAAAAATTTATTTATAGAAGATTATGATTTTACAGAAACAATTGATTTTAATAAGTTTGATATAATATTGATTGACTTAAATGGAAAGAAATATTTATCAAGTCTAAATGAACTTTCAAAAAAAAGTATAAAAAAAAGTAAAATAATTTTAGTTACACCTTATAATTTAAGTTACTTTTCTAAAGTAATAGATAATACATTATTTTTTAATTTAATACTTTCAAAACCTATTGATGTACAAAAACTTCTAAATTTTGTAAAAAATGAAAGTGAACGAATAGAGAGAAGAAATATTCTTGTAAAAAAGAATGATATTTTAGCAAAAGTGGTAGATTTACATCCTGCAAGAATTGCTGTTTATGCTATGGATGGACTTTTGTTTTATGCAAATAGTAATTACTTACAGGCAAATAATCTTAATTTAAAACATATTGATAAACTTGCTTTTGATGAAATAAGTCAATGTAATTCAGATTTTATTAATATAAAAAAGAAACTTCAAATTACTAATACTTTTGTTATGCAAAAAGAAGAAGGAAATAATTGGTTTGAATCAATATTCTACATTATTTCAAATGAATTTATAATTCATAGTTGTATTGATATCACAGTTCAGAAACAAAAAGAACTTCAATTAGAACAGTCAGCTATATTTTTTGAAAATAGTAATGAAGGTATTATCATAACAGATTCAAGGGGTAAGATAGTATCTATCAATAAAGCTTTCTCACGAATAACAGGATATAGAAAAGAAGAAGTTTTAGGAAAAACTCCTTCAATTTTAAACTCAGGAATTCATGAAAAAAGTTTTTATGAAAATATGTGGGAAAGTTTGAAGATTAACTCTGCTTGGAAAGGAGAGATTTGGAATAAAAGAAAAAATGGTGAAATTTATCCAGAATGGCTAAGTATCGCTAAAGCAATTAATCCAAAATATAATGAAGAGTTTTATATAGCTATTTTTACTGATATAAGTTCTTTAAAAGAAACTGATAGAAAATTACATTTTTATGCTAATCATGATGTGTTAACTAAGCTTGCAAATAGAGTTCAGTTTGAATCTCACTTAAAAAGTACTATTGAATCTTGCAAAAGAAGAGATAGTAAAATAGCCTTATTTTTTATAGATTTAGATAAATTTAAAGATGTTAATGATACTTATGGACATACTGTAGGTGACGAGATGTTAAAAACTGTTGCAAAAAGGTTAGAACAAAGTATTAGAAAAGAAGATTTTATAGCAAGATTAGGTGGTGATGAATTTGTTTTGATTATCAAGGAAGTAAAAGATAATGAAGATATGATAAAACTAGCTTGTAAACTTAATGAAAATATAAAAGAACCAATTACAATTGATGATAAAGTCTTTTTTATGACTTTATCCATTGGGATTTCAATTTTCCCTGAACATGGAAAAGATAGTGAGGATTTATTAAAACACTCAGATGCTGCTATGTATGAGGTAAAAGATAATGGAAGAAATGGTTATAGATTATATAATCAAAATATGACAGATAAAATTTCTTTAAAAGTTACAATTCAAAATGAATTGAAAATAGCAATTTCAAATGATGAGTTTGAAATGTATTATCAATTAATTATGGATATAAAAACTAATAAAATTATTGGTGCAGAAGCTTTAGTAAGATGGAATCATAAAAAAAGAGGAATATTAACTCCTATTAATTTTATTAACTTTATAGACGAGGGAGGAATGAGTGTAGAGTTTGGTGAATTAGTTTTCAAAAAAGTTTTACATGATATTCAAATAATAAATTCTAAATTACAAAATCAAAGTTTTAAAATTGCTATAAACATATCTCCTGAATATTTTTTCAAATATACTTTTGTTGATGATATCGTAGGCTATTGTAAAGATTTTTCAATAGATTCTATACAAATAGAGCTTGAATTATTAGAAACAAATATTATGAAAAATTCTGAAATTTCTCAGAAAAAAATAGAAAGATTACATAAAAATGGATTCTCAATTTCAATTGATGACTTTGGTACAGGATATTCATCATTAAGTTATTTAAAGAACTTTAAAGTAAATAAATTAAAGATTGATCAATCTTTTATACGTGATTTCCTTGAAGATAATAGTGATAAAGCTATAGTAGAAGCTATTATAAATCTTGCAAATATTTTTAATTTAAAAGTTCAAGCTGAAGGTGTTGAAACAAAAAAACATGAACAATTACTTCAAGACTTAAATTGTAATTTAGCACAAGGTTATTTTTACAATAAGCCAGTACCTTTAAATGTTTTTTTAGATTTTATTCAAATGGATAAAGATGGAAAATAAAATTTTAGAATACGAAGTTACCCCAATTTCATTGGAATATTTTAAACAAAGAAGTTTTGAAATTATTTTTGATGTTTTCAATTGTATGCAAATGTGTGAAAATGAATTAGTAAGGGATTATATAGATATTATTGGAACTGATGAATTGTATGAATCTTTAAAATATCACAATGATATAATTTGCAGTTCATTATTAACAAATAATTATGACTTGATTTATGATTTTTTTGCATGGAAATATAGTACCTATAGTAGTAGAAATATTGATGTAGATTGTTTTTTGATAGAGTATGAATTTTGGAAAGAGTCTATATTAAATCATCTATACGCATCCCATGGTAGTGAAATAAATATTATTTATGATTATTTAATTTCAAATCATTTATACATAAAAACAAAAGCTTTAAATACTAAAAAAATAGAAATAAATAGTAATTATCAAAAATTATTTGATGAACTATTGTTTATTTTATTAAATGGGCAAAAAGATGAATTTTATTCCTTAATTAAAAAAGATTTAACTAAATTTGACAATAATATTTTTTTATTTGTAGAAGAATTAATTGATCCACTAATGTATAAAATAGGTGAAATGTGGCAATTAAACCAATTAAGTGTTGCGAAAGAACATTTAGCAAGTTCTTTAATCGATGAAGTTGTAAATGATTTTATAAAAAATGATTTTGTAAAACAAAAAAATAAATTAATGGCAATAATTTCAACAGTAAGTTCTGAGTCACATAATTTAGGAATAAAGATAGTTGGTAAATTTCTTGAAACATATGGATACAATGTAAAAAATTTAAGTTCAAAAATAACTAATAAAGAATTAATAAATGCCATTTTTGATTTAAAACCTAATTTAGTAGTTTTATCAATAACTCTTCCTTCTAATGTGGCAAATTTGCAAGAAATTGTAAATGAATTGAAAAATGATAATAATTTTTTTAATGGTCTAGTTGTCGTTGGAGGTCAAGGATTATTTAATGATAAACAAGATGTGATAATAAAAGAAGCTGATTTTTGTTGTAAAACATTAGATGATTTAGGTAGATTTCTTAATAATATTTGATTATTATATTTCAATAATTGGTGGAGATGTGGAGAGTCGAACTCCAGTCTTAAAACAGCTTATATTAGCGTCTACATGCTTAGCAGAGCTGAAAAATTTCACTTCATGACAGCTCAACTCCCCAGGCAATCATAAAGCTAAGATTTAAAATTTCTCTTTAAAGTTCAATCAATCCCTCAAAGATAATCTATCTAAGTTGAACCAGCATTTATCTACATAGATAGAATCTGTAGTGCCAGCCTCCAAAGACTCAAGCCGTTAGGCGAGTCAGAAAGTTGTTAAACTTACGCAGCTTTTGCGTAAGCTGGAGCGTAATTTGTATTGTTTGCGTCTAAAAAAAATGAACCGCGTAACGGCATGTTCAGGCCGACATGCAACTAATACTCACTGCTCTAATCGATACCAAGTCATCCCCATAATGAAACGAAATCCTATCACAATAAAACTTAATTTAACAGTAACCATTTTGTAATTAATTTAAGAATTATTTTCGTTTCATATTTTATTATATTTAAAAATAGTATAATATTATTGAAATATAAATCGGAGTAGATTATGACTAAAAAAGGTATTTTAATTATTGGTGCGGGTGGAGTAAGTAGGGTTGCAACTGTAAAGTGTGCAATGAATATTGACACTTTTGAAAAAATTACATTGGCTTCAAGAACAGTTTCTAAATGTGAAGCTATGGCTGCTGATATTAAAAAAAATCAAGGTGTTGAAATTGACACTGCTTCAGTAGATGCTGATAATGTTGATGAGTTAGTAAAACTAATCGAAAAAGTAAATCCAAAGTTAGTATTAAATGTGGCATTACCTTATCAAGATTTAACAATTATGGATGCTTGTACAAAATGTGGAGTTGACTATGTAGATACTGCAAATTATGAACATCCAGATGAAGCTAAATTTGAATATAAAGAACAATGGGCTAGAGATGGTCAATTTAAAGATGCAGGAATTATGGGACTATTAGGTTCAGGATTTGACCCAGGTGTTACAGGAGTATTTTGTGCTTATGCTCAACAAAACTTATTTGATGAGATTCATACAATAGATATTATGGATTGTAATGCAGGTGATCATGGTTATCCTTTTGCTACAAACTTTAATCCAGAAATTAATTTAAGAGAAGTATCTGCAAATGGTAGATATTGGGAAGATGGAAAATGGATTGAAACAAAACCATTGGAAATCAGAGTTGATCATGATTATCCAGAAGTTGGAGTTAAGCCTTCATACTTGCTATATCATGAAGAATTAGAGTCGTTATCAAAAAATATCAAAGGTCTTAAAAGAATTAGATTTTTTATGACATTTGGAGATTCTTATATTGCTCATATGAATTGTTTACAAAATGTAGGAATGTTAGGAATAGAACCAATTGAACATAAAGGGATGATGATTACTCCAATTGAGTTTTTAACTACATTATTACCTGATCCTGCATCTTTAGGACCAAGAACGGTTGGAAAAACAAATATCGGTTGTATTATCGAAGGTATAAAAGATGGTAAAGCTAAAAAAGTTTATATCTACAATATTTGTGATCACCAAGAGTGTTACAAAGAAACAGGAGCACAAGCTGTAAGTTATACTACAGGAGTTCCTGCAATGATTGGTTCTAAATTACTTTATAAAGGTATTTGGAAAAATAAAGGTGTATTTAACATAGAAGAATTTGATGCAAAACCATTTATGGATGAGTTAATGACTCAAGGTCTTCCTTGGAAAATCATTGAGTTGAATTAATTCTTTTTTCCAGACTCGGCGTTGAATATTAAATTTAATCTTCGCCTTGATTATGAAAAAAATCTTTTAATTCATAAATTTATTCTAAAGGATAAAAAATGAAAAAATATATTTGTACAGCTTGTGATTATATTTATGATCCAGCAATTGGTGATCCAGATAGTGGGATTGAAGCAGGAACAGCTTTTGAAGATATACCTGATGACTGGGAATGTCCAGATTGTGGAGTAGGAAAAGAAGATTTTGAACCATACGAAGAATAACATAGTAGATAGTTTTGATAAATTACCAAGTCCAAGTTATGTTTGCGAAGAAAAGCTTTTAGAAAAAAATCTAATTCTTTTAAAAAGAATTCAAGATGAAGCTGATGTAAATATTCTTTTAGCACTAAAGGGGTTTGCCCTTTGGTCAACTTTTGATTTATGTAAAAAATATCTAAAAGGTTGTTGTGCTTCAGGCCTTCATGAAGCTATTTTAGCTAAAGAAGAGTTTGGTGGAGAAGTTCATACTTACTCTGCTGCTTTTAAAGATGATGAAATAGATGAGATAATTTCATTATCAAACCATTTAGTTTTTAATTCATTTAATCAGCTAAAAAGATATAAAGATAAAGCTTATGGGAAAGTATCTTTAGGTATTAGATTAAATCCTGAATACTCTTCTGTTGAAGTAGATTTATATAATCCTTGTGCTGTAAATTCAAGACTAGGGACTACAAAAGCAAACTTTGATGAGTCACAATTAGAGTTTTTAGATGGTTTCCATTTTCATGCTCTTTGTGAACAAAATGTAGATGCTTTAGAAGGCGCATTAGCAGCTTTTGAAGAGAGATTTTCTCAATATTTTGATAAATTAAAGTGGGTAAATTTTGGTGGTGGCCATCATATAACTAGAGCTGACTATGATGTTGAAGGATTGATTAAACTTTTAAAAGATTTTAAATCAAGATATCCACATTTAAAAGTTTATTTAGAACCTGGTGAAGCTGTAGGTTGGCAAACTGGATATTTAGTTGGAACAGTTTTAGATATTGTAAATAATGGAATGGATTTAATTATTTTAGATACATCAGCCGAAGCCCATATGCCAGATACTTTAGCTATGCCATATAGAGCAGATATTAGAAATTCAGGTCTTGCTGGTGAGAAAAAGTATACTTATAGATTAGGTGGAAATACTTGTTTAGCTGGAGATATTATTGGAGATTACTCTTTTGATAATCCTTTAAAAGTAGGAGATAAAATCATTTTTGAGGATATGATTCATTATACAATGGTTAAAACAACTACATTTAATGGAATTAAGTTACCATCTATTGTTATAAAACATACTGATGAATGTTACCAAATTGTAAAAAACTTTGGATATAATGACTATAAAATGAGACTTTCTTAAGGAATTTATTGTGGAAATGGGAAGAGATAGAGTAATAATAGAAGATGAATTAAAAGATATGGAAGATTTAGAATCTTCTAATGAAAATGAAAAAGAAGAAGCTAGAGACTCTAAAAAAGATGTTAAAAAGAAATCGAAAAAAGTTCAAGTTTGGATAAAAAAAGAGACTTTAGAGTATGAAAAAGAATTAACAAAACTTCAGATTGAACTTTTGAAATTTCAAAATCATGTAAAAGAGCAAGGATTAAAAGTTCTTATGATTTTTGAGGGTAGGGATGCTGCTGGTAAAGGTGGAACTATCAAAAGAATTACAGAACATCTTAATCCTAGAGGTGCACGAGTTATTGCCCTTGAAAAACCAAGTGATATAGAAAAAACACAATGGTACTTTCAAAGATATACTAAATTTTTACCAAGTGCAGGTGAAATAGTATTTTTTGATAGATCTTGGTACAACAGAGCAGGTGTTGAACCTGTTATGGGATTTTGTACAACAGAAGAACATCATGAATTTTTAAGAGAAGTTCCTGAATTTGAAAAAATGCTTGTAAAATCTGGAATTACATTAATGAAATTTTATTTTTCAGTTTCTAAGAAAGAGCAAGCTAGACGATTTAAAAAAAGAGAAATTGACCCATTAAAACAATATAAACTTTCACCAGTAGATAAAGAATCTCAAAAACTTTGGGATAAGTATACAATTGCTAAGTTCTCAATGCTTATGGCATCAAATTCAGAATTAGCACCTTGGACTGTAATTAAAAGTGATGATAAAAAAAGAGCTAGACTAAACTGTATTAGATATATTTTATCGCATGTTGAATACCCAAATAAAATAGAAGATGAGCATATAAAAACTGATAATGATATTTTAATTACTGGAACTGAAGAAATAGAAAATATGGAACAAGAAAATAAGTTTGCGAGGGTTTCATAAATGAATTTAAGTGACTTTGAAAAAACGAATTATAGTGGTTTATATATCTCAAAAGCAAATCATCCTGAATTTGGAAGAAAATATATTGCGAGATTTCAATTTGATAAAAAAAGATATGTAAAAGTATTAGGATATACAAAAAAAGACAATTTAACTAGAAAAAGTGCATTAGAATTAATGCAAAATTTTAAGGACTCAATAGTATTGAAAACAGAAGAACTAGAAATTAAAGAAAATCAAAATATTTCATTAAAAGAAAATGAAGATTTCCAAAAGTTAGAAGAAGAAAACAATAAACTAAAATCAATTTTAGGAAATTATGAGAAGTTAAATCCTGATGTTTTAAATGAGGGAATTCAAAAAATTTATGATCTTGAAGAGTTGAAAAAATATCAAATTGAGTTAATTAAACTTCAAAATTGGCTTGAAAAAGAAAATAAGAGAATGATTATCCTTTTTGAAGGTCGAGATGCATCAGGAAAAGGTGGGGCTATTAGAAGAATTACAAGATATATGAATAATAAACACTATAGGATTGTAGCTCTTGGTAAACCTACGGATACTCAAAGAAATCAATGGTTCTTACAAAGATACATTACTCATTTTCCAACTGGCGGAGAAATAGTTTTATTTGATAGATCTTGGTATAACAGAGCAATGGTTGAACCAATTTTTGGATTTTGTACAAAAGAAGAACATGAAATTTTTATGGAAGATGTTGTTAACTTTGAGCAAGATTTAGTAAGACAAGGAATGGTTTTAATTAAACTTTATTTCTCAGTTTCTAAAGAAGAACAAAAAAGAAGATTTGACAGAAGAATTGAAGATCCACTAAGACAGTGGAAATTTTCAGAAGTTGATATGCAAGCTCAAGATTTATGGGATGAGTTTTCTGAAAAGAAATATGAAATGCTTAGACGAACTACTTCAAGATCTGCACCATGGCATATTGTTAGAAGTGACGATAAACACAAAGCAAGACTTGAAGCTATGAAAATTATATTAAACTCTGTTGATTATGATGGTAGAAATTATTCACTTGATTTTGAAGCAAATGAAGATGTAAATATTTCAGTTCAAAGGGAACTTTTACAAATGAGAAAATCTAAAAACTACTAATTGTAGTTTTAGATTTTACCAAGGATTTGAAGATGAATCTTCTTTTGAAGATTCCATCTTTTTAAGCATCGAAGTACTTTTTTGATTTTCTATTTGTTTTAACCACTTTTTTTCTTCTAAATCTGATATTTGACTTTTATCTATTTGAGCTTCTTTTTTCTTTTCATTATTTTCTTTTGATTTATTGTTTTGGTTTTGCTCTTTTTTGTTTTCTTGTTCTTTGTCTTTATTTTTTTGCGATTTTTTATTATCATCTGCTTTATTTTCTTTTTGCTTATCGTTATTTTGCTTATCATTTTTTTGATTTTTATCTTTTTGATTTTTATCTTTTTGATTTTTCTTTTGTTGTTCGTCTTTGTTGTTTTGTTTATCTTGATTATCTTTATTTTCTTGGTTTTCTTTATTTTTTAATGCTTTATTAACAAGGTCTAAATTTTCTTTAGTTTGAGGATCATTTTTGATTTTTAATGCTTCTTCATAAGATTTTTTTGCATTTTGTAAATCTTTATTTTTAACATAAGAATTACCTAAATTATGTAGTCTTTGAAAATTCAAATTTGAATCTTCTGTTTCTATATTTTTATATAAATCTATTGCTTCTTTGAAATTTCCTTTTTTATATAAAGAATTAGCAAGATTATAATCTCTTTGTTGTGAAGGAGGAATCTCTTTATAATCATTTACTGCACTATCATAGTCATTTTTTTCATAAGCTTCTTTTGCTTTTTTTATCGTTTGAAAATCTAAAATTGATGCATTAACATAATTGAAATTTGAAGCTATTAATAAAAATAAAAAAAATGAGCTAACAGTTTTATTTTTTGAAAAACTAGGTAATGAAGAAAAAGCTATAAGTAAAAGCAAAATGGCTATTACTAAAGGATAATAAAAAAGTTCAGTGTATGTTTTGAATTTTTTTTCTTCAAACTGCTGTTTAGTAGATTTTTTGTTTATATCATTTAAAATTTGACTAATATCATTATTATTTAAAGTAAATTGCATATATCCACCATTTGTTTTTAGACTTAATTCTTTTATTTTATCATTAAGCTTTACATTAACAATTTTCCCATCTTTATTTGTGAGATAATTCCCATCTTGAAGTTTTATAGCAGCTCCAAGTTTTGTAGCTAATCCTAAGGTATAAATATTAATATTATTTTCATTTGCAAAATCTATTTCTTCATCAAAATTCTCACTATCAGCACCATCACTTAATATAATTAAGTTTTTATTTGAATAATCTTTTAGAAGTTTATTAGTAGCTTCTAAAGTAGAATAAATATTTGTTCCATTATCAAAATTCATTCCAGTATCTATGTTTTCAACTAAAGTTTTAAGAGATACAAAATCTTGAGTTAAAGGAGATAAAATAAAAGAGCTTTTAGCAAACAAAATTACACCTAAAGCATTAGTTTTTGAAAGTTCAATAATATCAAGTAATTTTCTTTTAGCAAATTCTAATCTATTAGGATAAATATCAACTGCTTTCATAGATTTAGATACGTCAAGAGCAATTATAATTGCATTTAACTCTTGTTTAGAGTTATGCATCTTTTCATTTGTTACAGGTCTTGCTAATGCAATAATCATAAAAATTAAAGATAAAAATAGTGTTATATTTCTTGCTTTATTTGAGAAATATTGATTCGAAACACTTAATTTCTCTAATGTCTCTTTTGTAAAATATTTAGATAAGCCATTTTGTTTTGTAATGATTAAGTACATTAAAATAAGACTTGGAATTAACATCAAATAAAGTACGTTTAGATATAAAAATTGCAATGAAACTCCTTTTAAAAAGGTATTTTAGTAAAGCCTTAGTAATTTTTAGATAAAATCACGGTTAAAATTATAACAATCGGAGTAAATTTAATGGAATTTAACGCAAACAGAGTTGACGAGGCTAATGCAGTAATTTCTGCTACAGTTACAAAAGAAACTATCGAATCTAAATTAGACAAAGTAGCTAAACAAGCTGCTAAAACTATGAATATTCAAGGTTTTAGAAAAGGTAAAGTTCCAGTAGCAGTTGTAAAACAAAGATATGCAGATAAACTACTAGAAGATGCTGAAGGTGAAGCTTTAAGAGATATTTTAAGTGCAGGTTTAAAAGAATTAAATATTGATAATGCAGATTTAATCGGTGAGCCTTCAATTTCTAAATTTGATAAAAAAGAAGATGGTTCAATTGATATGGAAATTACAGTTGCAACTAAACCAAATATTGATTTAGGTGATTATAAATCTTTAATTCCAGCTGTTGAAGACAAAGCTGTAGATGCTAAAGAACTTGATGCAAAATTAGAAGAAATGGCAAAACAAGTTGCACCGTTAACTAAAATTGCAAGAAAAAGAGCAGTTAAAGATGGTGATTATGCTGTAATCGATTTTGAAGGTTTTGTTGGTGGGGTTGCATTTGACGGTGGTAAAGCTGAGAAATATGCATTACAAATTGGTTCAGGATCATTTATCCCAGGATTTGAAGAACAAGTTATTGGTATGAAATATGAAGAGCAAAAAGATATCGTTGTAACTTTCCCAGAGTCTTACCAAGCAAAAGATTTAGCTGGTAAAGAAGCTACATTTAAAGTAACTTTACATGAAATTCAAGAAAAAGCAGCAGCTGAATTAAATGATGAATTTGCAGCAAAAATGTTACCTGCTGAAAAAGAAGCTACACTAGATATGTTGAAAGAACAAATCTCTGAGCAAATGAAAGCTGAAGTAATGAGTAAATATTACAGAGAAGAATTAAAACCAACTTACTTAGAAACTTTAGTTGAGAGAATAGAATTTGCATTACCAAGTTCAGTAGTTGATCAAGAAATCAATTATGCGTTAAATAACAAAGTTAGATCTATGAGTGAAGATGAAATTAAAGCTTTACAAGAAGATGCTTCTAAAGTTGAAGAAATCAGAGCTGAATTAAAAGTTGATGCTGTTAATTCTGTAAAAGCTACATTTATTGTTGATGCATTAGCAAAAGCAGAGGGTGTAGATGTAACTGATCAAGAAGTTATGCAAGTGCTTTATTATGAAGCAATGCAAATGGGTCAAAATCCACAAGATGTTTTAAAACAATATCAAGAAGCTGGATATTTACCTGCAATTAAAATGTCAATGATTGAAGATAAAGTTGTATCTAAATTATTAGACGAAAAATTAGGAAAATAATTAATTATAGGATTTATTATGAGTTATATACCATATGTAGTTGAAAAAAGTGGAAGAGGTGAGAGAAGTTACGATATATATTCTAGACTTCTAAAAGATAGAATTATTATGTTAAGTGGAGAGATAAATGATGCTGTTGCTTCTACTGTTGTAGCACAGTTACTTTTCTTAGAAGCTGAAGATCCAGATAAAGATATCTATTTATATATCAACTCTCCAGGTGGAGTAATTACTAGTGGTATGTCAATTTATGATACTATGAATTATATTAAGCCAGATGTTTGTACTATTTGTATAGGGCAAGCAGCTTCTATGGGAGCATTTTTATTATCTTCTGGAGTTAAAGGTAAGAGATACTCTTTACCAAACTCTAGAATTATGATTCACCAACCATTAGGTGGTGCACAAGGTCAAGCAACTGATATTCAAATTCAGGCTAAAGAGATTCAAAGAATGAAAGATACTTTAAATGCTATGATTGCAGAGCAAACAGGTCAGACACTAGAAGTTATTGAAAAAGATACTGATAGAGATAATTTCATGAGTGCACAACAAGCTTGTGACTATGGTCTTATTGACGAAGTTATAGCAAAACATAAATAAGTGATATTATGGTTAGAGAAGTTATAACTTATCCAAATAAACTACTTCGAACAAAATCTAAAGATGTGCAAAACTTCGATGAAGAATTGCATACTCTTTTAGATGATATGTATGAAACTATGATGGATCAATCAGGTGTTGGACTAGCTGCTATTCAAGTAGCGATTCCTTTAAATGTATTGATCATAAATCTACCAAATGATGAAGACTTTCAAGATAAAGATGATTTAATCGAAGCTATTAATCCTGTAATTACACACAAAGATGGTGAGCAAATATTCACAGAAGGGTGTCTAAGTGTACCTGGTTATTCTGAAGATATCAAACGAGCTGAGCACATTGTAGTTGAATATTTTGATAGAAATGGTGAAAAACAAAAAATGGAAGCTGAAGCTTTCTTAGCTGTTGCATGGCAACATGAAATGGAACATTTAGATGGACATTTATTTATTGAAAATCTTTCAATCTTAAAAAGAAAGAAGTTCGAAAAAGAGTGGAAAAAAAAGTTAAAAGATAAAAACTAGTTTTTATCTTTTTAAACCTTTTTAATTTTGACTATATTTACTAAAAATATTAATTATTAAAGATATTAATAAACTATTTGCAACAATCCAAACTCCCCAAAAAAATATTTTTTCAAACTTTGTAAAGAAAATTTCTTTAAATAAAATTGGGCATGATTTATATGCTAAATATAAATAAACTAATGTAGCACCAATCATTACATATTGATTCATAGAAGCAAATATAATTGTGATAAATGATATAAATGGAATAAATACAGTTAACGCAAAAAATTTACCATATACTTTTCTTTTTCTATCTCCCTCAAAATAACTTACTGTATGCCCACACTTTGGACAAATAGTTCCAATTCTTGATAATATTTCGTGATTACATTCTGGACAATTTGTTAATGACATTTATTTGTTTTCCTAGATTTTTTGAAGTATTATACCAAGAGAAGTTGAAAGAATAGGAATTCTATTTAATTTTTTATTTATTAGTTTTAAAATATAATAATATATATTATTATATTTGGAATTGAAATGAAAATAATTAAATCAGCTTCTTTAGATACACTTGATGCTATAAGTATTGATGTTGAATCAACTTTTACAAAAGGTTTACCAAGTTTTACAATTGTTGGTATGGTTTCAACAAATATTAGTGAGTCAAAAGATAGAGTAAAATCTGCACTTCTTACAAATGAATTTAAATTCCCTCCTTTAAAAATAACAATAAATTTATCACCATCGGAAATAAAAAAGAGTGGAAGTCATTTTGATTTAGCTATAGCATTACAAATAGCACTTTATCAAGAGAAGATCAATTTATCGGATTTTTATGTATTTGGAGAGTTGGCTTTAGATGGTAAAATAAAAGATACAAGCTCTATATTCCCAATTGTTCTATCTTTAGTAAAACAAGGATTTTTAAAAAAGGTATTAGTTTGTAAAGATAGTGCTAAAAAACTTTCTAATATTCCAAATATAGAAATTTATTGTGTTGATAATCTATCTTTGGCAATTGATTTTTTTAAATCATCAACTAAAGAAGAGTATTTATATAAAAAAGAAGAATTAGATTATAAGACTTTAACTATAAATAATGAACAATACTATTATGAGACAGGATATAAAGATAATTTTGATGATGTGATTGGTCAAGATATGGCTAAGTATGCAGCTTTGATAAGTGCCTGTGGAAATCATAATATAATTTTTGAAGGAAGTCCTGGCTGTGGTAAGTCTATGATAAGTAAAAGACTTAGATATATTTTACCTCCTATGAGTTTAGATGAATTACTTGAAAAAGCAAAACTTCAATCTCTTGATTTTAAGGAAGTTGATTTTATTCCTTTACGAGCTTTTAGAAATCCCCATCATAGTTCAACAAAATCATCAATATTTGGAGGTGGAAGTTCTATTGCAAAGATTGGAGAAGTAGCTTTGAGTAATAATGGTATTTTATTTTTTGATGAATTACCACATTTCTCAAAATCAGTTTTAGAAGCATTGAGGGAGCCTTTAGAAGATAATAAAATTTTAATTTCTAGAGTAAATAGTAAAGTTTTATATGATACAAAATTCTTATTTATAGCTGCACTTAATCCCTGTCCTTGTGGAAATTTACTTTCAAGTGTTAAAGAATGTCGATGTAATGAACTTGAAATTCAAAGATACAAAAATAGATTATCAGAACCATTTCTAGATAGAATTGATTTGTATGTTGTAATGAATAATAGTT
>Ga0193951_1000473_pt1 | contig 18289 bp, 9 predicted proteins | sample BB_2_MG_FD_140370 | JGI IMG/M metagenome (GOLD analysis project Ga0193951, IMG submission 140370) | Microbial mat bacterial communities from the Broadkill River, Lewes, Delaware, United States - BB_2_MG | ecosystem: Environmental > Aquatic > Freshwater > River > Microbial mats | place: USA... | reverse complement strand
ATGATGTTACAGCTCCTATAGCTGATACCGCTGTACTCACCAATATCACTGCTGAATGTGAAGTCACAACTTTAACACCTCCAACAGCTACGGATAATTGTGCTGCAAGCGTCACTGTTACTCACGATGCAACACTTCCTATTTCAGCACAGGGCACAACAGTTGTCACTTGGACTTACGATGATGGTAATGGCAATACATCTACCCAAACCCAGAATATTATTATTACAGATACTACAGCTCCTATAATTGAATCAGCACCAGGAGATATTACCGTGGAATGTCTAGCTGACCTACCTCCTATGGTTAATCTATTTTGGACTGACAACTGTGATACAGGCGGAAGCATTTCAGGTGTTGATACGCCGCTATCTGGGGACTCATGTGGTGGTACAATTACCAGAACATGGAATATTACCGATACTAGTGGAAATGCAGCAATAACAAAAACGCAGATCATAACTATTAACGATACCGTTGCTCCTGTACTTGCGGCTGCTCCTGCTGATGTTACGGTTGATTGTTACTCTAATATTCCTGCTATGACTCAATTAAGCTGGACAGACAACTGTGATTCTGGCGGAAATGTAATAGGTGTAGATTCACCTTTATCTGGAAGCAGCTACAATGGCACCATTACAAGAACTTGGAATATAGCAGATACTTGTGGTAATAGTGCCATAACCAGAACACAAATCATCACCATTATTGACAATGTTCCTCCAACGTTTACGGCTTGTCAAACTAACTTAACACTAAATAATGACACTTCACTTTGTTCTGCTGTAGCCGTATTTACTGTACCAACCGCAACGGACAATTGTGGTTCTGCAACAGTTGTCCAAACAGATGCAACAGGTTTATCTTCTGGAGATGCTTTTCCTGTGGGTGTCACAACTTTAGAATTTACAGCAACTGATGCCAATGGTAATAGTTCCATTTGTACATTTGATATTACGGTGATCGACAATGAACCACCAACAATTACATGTCCTGCACCAATTACAATTAATGCAGATATATATTGCGAAGTTTCATCAATTCCTGGTTTAATACAACCTGAAACCGACGATAATTGTGCAAACACATACAACATCGTTAATAACCTACCTGAATTATATCCTTTACCTATCGGAAATCACTATATCACTTGGACTATTACAGATAGTGCCGGACTTACCGCGACTTGTGATCAATTGATTACAGTAATAGATGCAACGCCTCCAGCTATTTCTTGTCCATCAGTAGATCCTTTTTACACCACAGATCCCAACCAATGTAACGCGACATTATCTTTTACAGCTACAGCTACAGACGCATGTAACGGATCACCACTAATGAATTATGAAATTGACGGAAACCCAATAACCTTCCCATATGCATTTTCTTTAGGAACAACTACAGTTGATGCTATAGCAGATGATGGCAACGGAAACACCTCAACCTGTAATTTTGATGTTGTAGTTGAAGACCATCAAGTTCCAACAGTAGTTTGCCAACCACTAACCATAACCTTGGATGCTTCTGGTAATGCTACCATTGCCGAAGATGCGATTAATAATGGATCAACAGATGCTTGTGGTGGGTTAACTTTTGATACTGACATTACAAATTTCGATTGTTCTGATATTGGCTCTAATACTGTTGAACTGACTGTAACCGACGCTAGTGGTAACACAAATACATGTACCACTACAATTACTGTTTTGGATCATGTTCAAGGTGCTACAGCTACAATTAGTTCTAATCCAGTTTCACCAATTTGTCTAGGAGAATCCGTAACCTTTACAGCTTCTGGAACTAATTTAGGTGCTAACCCTAATTACCAATGGTATGCTGCTGGCACACCTGTAGGCACTAATAGTAACACCTATACAACTACTTCTTTAGCTAATGGAGATGATGTTTATGTGGAGATCACTTCGGGTCCATGTGCAACATTAACTACAAGTAATACCATTATAATGACTGTAAACCCATTACGTCCTGTAGAATTTACTTTAAATACTTCTGCAAATCCAGCCTGCTCTGGAGAAGCTGTTGACTTCTTTATAACTGGGTTAATTAACGGAGGTACATCACCAACTTACCAATGGTTTGTTAATGGAAGTCCTGTTGGCAGTAATTCTACATCTTATACAACCTCAACCCTTGTAGATGGAGATATCGTTTCTGTTGAAGTGAGTTCAGATCTTACTTGCGCAGACCCATTGCCAGCTGCAGAAAGTATTACTATTACAATATCGCCTGATGCCACAATTAATATAACATCTGCGAACAATAACCAAACCGTTTGTAATGAAGATACTATTTCAAATATCACATATCAAATTACTGATGCTCAAAATGCTTATGTAACTGGTTTACCATCTGGATTAAACACCAACTACACGGCTGGCGTATTAACAATTAGTGGCTCAACATCTCAAGTAGGAACATTTAATTATACCGTAAGTACAGATGGCTGTGGTACAGATACAGCAATAGGTGTAATTACCATTCACCCTGATGCTACAATAGACTTAATATCTTCAGATAGTTATGAAGGTTTATGTAATAGCGGTGCCGCAATGACTCCTATAGAATTTCAGCTAGGACCTGGTGCAACTGGAGCAACACTAAGTAGTTCACCTGCATTGCCTTCTGGCATCTCAGGATCATTTAATGCAGCTACAGGAGTTTATACCATTAGTGGATCTACAACTTCCGTAGGAACCTACAATTACACAGTAGCCACAATTGGATGTGGTCCCAGTGCAACTTTTGATGGCTTAATAAAAGTATTTAATGGAGTGCCTTCAACACCAGCATATATGAATAATTCCAATAATATTGCTAATGTCTGTGACACCCCACAAACTATTAATTTAAATGTTCCAGCTGATACAAATGTGGAATCATATACTTGGACATTTTACGATAGGTTTAATAATGTAATGAATAATGATGGTTTTGAAATCATTTCAGATCCAAGTCTTGAAAATATCGATGTGATTGTAACCGCTCCTCAACAATGGGCTGGTTGGTTTCCCGTACCTTATACTGTTGAGATTGTAGCTCATAATCCATGTGGAAACTCTAGTGTAAGAACGGGATACATTGAAATCTTAGATTTAGGTTCTGCGGACATTGAAGTTTATACACCAGATGATAATGATGGGGATAATGACATTATATATGTTTGCGAAGGCACAACTTCGGTAACAATGAATGGATATATTGGAGGCTTAGATTATGAGGATTGGGAATGGGATGACAATGGCGGAGTTAACGGTACCTCTGGTAGTTTTTCTACGTCTACAATTACTACCACTGAAAGAGTTTGTGTTAGACGCTATTGGTGGGGAGGGTGTAGACAATATGATAATGTTACAACTACCATAGTAACAGAAACCGTAGACAGCGAATACACACTACCAACAAATGCTCAAGGAGGTGATATCATAACAATTTCACTCATAGGTGATGGTGGCTCATTATGTTCGCTAGCTGTTGATGATCTCGAAATCCACATTCTTGAAACACCTGATGCTGAAATTACCTCAACGGATACGACTATTTGTGAAGGAGATAGCACAACTATTACTTTTGAAGGTGTACCAAACAGTCAAATTAGAGTCAATAATGGTAGCGGTAATTCGTGGTATAACGTACAATCCAACGGTAAGGTAAGCTTAACAGTTTCTCCAACAACGACAACAACATACACTTTAAATAGAGGGCGATATCACCCAAACACCTATCCAGGTAACAATAATTGTCCAAAAGTAATCAACGGAGAAAATGTTACTATTACGGTTAATGACCCGCCAACTGTCACAGCACCATCCGATATTACCATCTGTGAAGGAGATACTGTACATTTGTCTCCAATTACACTAGGCGGCACCAATGCCATTGGTGTATGGTCAACATCTGGAACTGGAACCTTTAGCGAATCAACCTATATTCCTAGCGCTACAGATATCTATAATGGCACTGTGACACTGACTTTAACCAATAATCCTAGCGATGGAGTATGTAATGCTGTTAGCGATGACATGGTTGTAACTATTAATCAAGCACCAACAGCATATGCAGGTGTTAATCAAACTATTTGTTCAGATGGTTCTGTAACACTTAGCGGAGCTATAGGTGGTAGTGCAAGTACTGGAATTTGGAGTGCCCCAAGCGGCAGTTTTTCTGATGCAACAGATTTAAATGCGACCTATACACCAAGTATTACAAGTGGCACAGTAACATTAACGTTAACCACTAATCATCCTTCAGGACCTTGTGGAGCTACTACTGACACGGTTATAATCACCGTAAACCCAGCCGCAATAGTAAATGCTGGTTCAGACTTCACCGTTTGTAGTTCAGATACAATTACACTCAACGGAGCTTTAGGCGGAAGTGCTACTAATGGAACGTGGAGTTCTAGCACAGGAGGTACGTTTGGAAATGCTTCAGCATTAAACACAACATATAACCCAAGTGCAACAGATATTTCAAATAGAAGTGTAACGCTTACGTTAACATCGAATAACCCTTCAGGAGTTTGTAACCCTGGAGTCGATACGGTTGTCATAACTATAAATGAAGCTGCTTCAGTTAATGCAGGTACTAATATCACTACGTGTTCTAGCAATCCTGTAGTTAATTTAAATGCTACCTCTAATACGTCCGGAACATGGTCTGGAGGTACAGGCACATTCAACGATCCAGATTTAACAAATGCTGAATATACCTTGGGTGCGGGTGAAACTTCAGGAACTGTAACATTAACGTTCACTACACAAGATCCTGATGGTTCGGGTCCTTGTAACGTCGCTTCAGATTCTGTTACGATTAATATCACTCCATTTGACGATGCTGAGGCTACCTATCTCACCACAATAAACGATTGTAGCGATACAACCATTGGATTATACGGTAATGGAACTGGCGAATGGTCTGCAGTATCAATTCCACCTGGACGTCCGTATTCATTTTCAAACATCAATAATCCATTTGGGTACTTTTCTGGAGAAAGTGGCGCAGAGTATGAAATCACCTGGACATTAAACAACCCAGCCCCTTGTGCAAATGACACCGCTTCCTTTACGGTAAACTTTCCTGATTGTGATACATTTATGACGTTTGATGGATCTGATGATAGTGTCAATTTCTCTGACAACTATAATTTAACCGGAAACTTTAGTATTGAAGTTTGGATTAAGCCAAATGAAATCAATAGTGATATTCAAACCATTCTTTCAAAACGACATGCAGATAATTTTGCTACGGGTTACGATTTACGTCTGGTTAATAGTAATATTTCGTTTAGAGCCAACGGTTCTGGCCTAACTGCAGGTGGAATAACTGCTAATCGTTGGTATCACATTGTTGTGACCTATGACGGCACCAACTATACATTATATGTCGATGGATTTCAAAGAAATTTTACGGCAGCAGCTAGCCCAAACCCAAACACAGCTAATATGTTGCTTGGAGCGATGTCTCGCCCTAATGATACACCTGTTAACTACTTTAACGGTTGGCTAGATGAGGTTCGTATTTGGGATACAGCCTTAAACCTAGAGCAAATTCGCCAAATGATGAATCAGGAGATTGAAAACAATTCTGGTATGGTTCAAGGCTCCATTGTACCATTAGATATTTCTGGATTAGTATGGAATAACTTGAGTGCTTATTATCAAATGAATCAACTAAATTCTGATATTACTAGCGGTCACCTAATGGCTAATGTTGGAGGTGTTCATGGTATACTTAGAAATATGACATCGCATCAAGTAGAGTCTGCTCCATTACCTTATTTAAGTACTGGTACATCTACTAATTGGGACTCGGCAAATGCATGGCAAAATGGAAATGATTTAATGATTCCTAACTCCAACAGTATCACTTGGAATATTGTTAGCACAAAACATAATATCACAATACATAGACCTATTGAAGTATATGGCCTTTTGGTGGATAACAATAAATTAACAGTTGCAGATGGTAACCCAATAACTGTAAATAAATATCTTAAAATTGATGGAACTCTAGATTTAGAAGGCGAATCACAACTCTTACAACCAGAAGGAAGTATGGTTGATTATACCGGAACTGGTAAATTAGAACGTGACCAACAAGGAACAGGTAATAAATTTAATTATAATTATTGGGGAAGTCCTGTGAGTAATGCTGGCACGTCTAGTGACCGAACTTACGCATTAGCTTCTATATTATATGATGGTACAAATCCTGTATCTTGGACTACTGCACATAATGCCTTAGGCACAAATCCTGCAACTATTAGTAGTCGTTGGTTATATACATATGCTAACCTTACTGGTACTTATGCTGAATGGCATCGTATTAACCAGAACACTGGTATTAGTGTTGGGTTAGGTTTCACTATGAAAGGTAGTGGAATCGGGAATTCAGAACAAAATTACACCTTTAGCGGACAACCTAATAATGGTACCATTACACACACTATTAACGGTGGCAACGAAACACTAATAGGTAACCCTTATCCTTCTGCAATCGATGCACATACCTTTATAGAAGATAATAGTGACGCTTTACGAGACGGAAAGATTATATTTTGGGAACAAGCCCCAAATAACCCAAGTCATATTTTGGCAGACTATAGAGGTAGGTATTCGTATGTAAACTACTTAGGTAATTTAGCTGGTACAACAACATCTGAAGAAATAGATGGTAGTGGAAATGCCTCAAAAGAGCCAGGAAGATATATACCTGTTGGTCAAGGTTTCTTTGTTGAAGCCGATAGTGATGGTGGTACATTGGTCTTTAATAACGGCCAACGTATCTTTAAAACTGAAGCTTCTAGTCAGTCGGTTTTCTTAAGATCAAGTCATCAAGATCAGGGTCCAGATGATTTTACTATTTCAGATGGAGAGGAACCTGTAATAAGACGCTTACGTTTAACCTTTAAAACGCCAGAAGGCGCAACGAGACATTTATTATTAGGATTCACTTCAAACGACGTGGCTACAGATGGTGTAGACTATGGTTATGATGCTTTGAATGCAGATTACTTTCCTAGCGACATGACATTCCTCATCGAAGACGAAAATTACGTGATACAAGGTGTTGGTGAATTCGACAAAACGAAAACCTACCCAATGAGTATTCTGATAGGAGAAACAGGCAATATTGAAATCGGACTCAATGATCTTGAAAACTTCAATGACGCTATAGATGTTTATATTTACGATGCCGTAGAAGGCACTTACACAAAATTCAATGATGTTAATTTCCAAAAACATCTTGAAGCTGGAGAGTACAATGAGAGATTCTACTTAGCATTTGAAGAAGATAGTACACTTTCTACCATAGAAGATGAATTTGAAGATATTATGGTAAGGTATTTACATGACTCAGATGAGATTTATGTTAAAACACCATCTTCTGTGCAGGTTAAGCAATTATATCTTATTAATGTCGCTGGTCAGACTGTAGCTTCATGGAACACTACGAATTTACCGATGTCTAATGAGATTAAGATTCCTGTGAAACACATTTCGCAAGGTACTTATATCTTAAAAGCAGAAACAGACACAAGTACATTTAATAAGAAGATTATAGTGAAGTACTAGTGCACCGCACCTTCAATTTATAATCATAAAAAAATGCCTTTAGAATTATTAGCTCTAAAGGCATTTTATATTAACATAACGCAACAGTATTTAACACAAACACAATGATTAAAATAATTTAAATCAAAATGCCTAATTACACTACCTGAGCTAAGTCCATATCATTAACTCCTCCATGACTAGCATTGGCAACCACTACTCCATTTTTAATGACTAAAAGTTGTGGAGACTGATGCATCACCTGAAACTTATAACCCACTTCATTAGAAACGTCTCTAAAGCTTAGCAAGTCTAAATAATATAAATCTGCATCTAATTCTAAATCGTACGACGCCACAAATTGATTCATAACCATACGGCTGATGCCACAACGCGTAGAGTGCTTAAAAATAAGCTGTGTTTTAGATTTCGATTTATCAACAATAGTATTCAATTGCGAAATAGCATTTAATTCTTGCCAAGGCAATACTTTTTCGTCTTTAGGTTCAGAAGAACCGCTAAATAGTTTATTAAAAATTCCCATATGATAAAAGTCGTTAATAAAACATGAACTTACAAACCAATACTATAAAATAAAAACTCAAAAACCGTCAAAACGTCACACCAAAACCCTTTAAATAAGACATTTTGTCGTTTATTTCTTACATTCTAGTCTTGGTAAGATAATTGCCTAAACCTATGTGAATACAACATTTAATTAAAAACAAAGTTGAATTGAATATAGATAAACATCAGCGATAATACTTCTATTTTCAATATCAACTATTAAAACATAAACGATGAATTTTAATAATTATACCATTAAATCACAAGAAGCTATACAGCAAGCACAGCAACTTGCTCAAGGTTTTGGTCATCAGCAAATTGAGAATGAACATATTTTTAAGTCACTGTTTACGGTAGACGAAAATGTATTACCATTTTTACTTAAAAAGCTGAATGTAAACGTCACTATACTTCAACAAATAGTGGATAAAGAACTAGAGAGTTTCCCTAAAGTGTCGGGCGGAGATATTATGCTTTCTAGAGAAGCTAGTAAAACACTAAACGAAGCATCTATCATTGCTAAAAAGATGAAAGACGATTTCGTATCTATTGAACATTTAATCTTAGCTATTTTTAAATCTAAAAGTAAAATTGCTCAAATTTTAAAAGATCAAGGTGTCACCGAAAAAGGTTTAAATACAGCCATTGATGAATTAAGAAAAGGAGACCGTGTAACGTCACAAAGTCAGGAAGAAACGTATAATTCATTAAGCAAATATGCTAAGAATCTAAACCAATTAGCCCAAGATGGCAAACTCGATCCTGTGATAGGACGTGATGAAGAAATCCGAAGAATACTTCAAATTTTATCTCGTAGAACCAAAAATAATCCCATTCTTGTAGGTGAACCTGGAACCGGAAAAACGGCCATTGCTGAAGGTTTAGCACACAGAATTATTGATGGAGATATCCCTGAAAATCTTAAAGACAAGCAAATCTTTGCCTTAGATATGGGTGCTTTAATTGCAGGTGCAAAATACAAAGGTGAATTTGAAGAACGTCTAAAAGCTGTGATTAAAGAAGTCACGGAAAGCAATGGAGATATTGTACTATTTATTGATGAGATTCACACCTTAGTTGGTGCTGGTGGTGGACAAGGTGCTATGGATGCCGCAAACATTTTAAAACCTGCTTTGGCACGTGGTGAACTAAGAGCCATTGGAGCCACAACACTAGATGAATATCAAAAATATTTTGAAAAAGATAAAGCTTTGGAGCGTCGTTTTCAAATGGTAAATGTAGATGAACCAGATACCGAAAGTGCGATTTCTATTCTACGTGGCATTAAAGAAAAATACGAAGCACACCATAAAGTACAAATTAAAGATGAAGCTATTATTGGTGCAGTGGAATTGTCGCAACGCTATATCACCAACCGATTTTTGCCTGATAAAGCTATTGATTTAATGGACGAAGCTGCATCCAAATTACGCATGGAGATCAACTCTAAACCTGAAGAATTAGATGTTTTAGATCGAAAAATAATGCAGTTAGAAATTGAACATGAAGCTATTAAACGTGAGAAAGATGAAACTAAATTAAAAAGTTTAAAAGCCGAATTAGCCAATTTAAAAGAGGAACGCAACGAGCTTAATGCTAAATGGAAATCTGAGAAAGAAGTGGTTGATAATGTTCAAAATATAAAAGAACAGATTGAAAACTTTAAACTTGAAGCAGAACGTGCAGAGCGCGATGGAGACTATGGTAAAGTTGCAGAAATTAGATACGGAAAAATTAAAGAAGCCAATGCACAACTCGAAAAATTCCAAAAAGAATTATCAGAACAGAATGAAACGTCTTTAATTAAAGAAGAAGTCACTTATGAAGACATTGCAGAAGTCGTTGCCAAGTGGACCGGAATTCCGGTGACCAAAATGCTACAAAGTGATCGTGAAAAATTACTAAAACTTGAAGACGAATTACACAAACGCGTGGTTGGACAAGAAGAAGCGATAGAAGCCGTTAGTGATGCTGTTCGTCGTTCTAGAGCAGGACTTCAAAACCCACAAAAACCTGTCGGCACCTTTTTATTCTTAGGAACCACTGGTGTGGGTAAAACAGAATTAGCAAAAGCGTTGGCCGAGTATTTATTTGACGATGAAAACGCTATGACACGTATAGATATGAGTGAATATCAAGAACGGCATGCCGTTAGCCGACTGGTTGGTGCACCTCCAGGATATGTAGGTTATGATGAAGGCGGACAACTAACAGAGGCGGTACGAAGAAAGCCTTATTCCGTAGTATTGTTAGACGAAATTGAAAAAGCGCACCCAGATACGTTCAATATTCTTTTACAAGTATTAGATGAAGGGCGTTTAACAGATAACAAAGGGCGTGTTGCAGATTTTAAAAACACCATTATAATTATGACGTCCAATATGGGAAGTCAAATTATACAAGAACGTTTTGAAGCCACAAAGGATATTCCTTCAGCAATTGAAGCGGCTAAAGTAGATGTTTTAGCGATATTAAAACAGTCGGTGAGACCAGAATTTTTAAACCGTATTGATGATACCATAATGTTTACTCCTTTATCCAAAGAGAATATTATAGATATCGTCGGTTTACAACTTAAAGGCATTACCAAAATGATCGCCAAGCAAGGTATTATATTCGACGCAACACCAGAAGCTGTAAGTTATTTAGCTGATAAAGGGTATAATCCTGAATACGGAGCTAGACCTGTAAAACGTGTGATACAAAAAGATGTTTTAAATCAATTGAGTAAAGAAATATTGGCTGGTCGTGTTACAACAGACAGCATCATTTTGTTAGATGAGTTTGATAACCATTTAGTATTCAGAAACCAAGGGGATTTAGTATCGGAAGAAATGTAACCTTATTGTAACAATTTAGATTTTAAATAGTCTTTACATTGATTGGTTGGTAAAGAGCAACACAAATTTCAAGCGCTTGAAAGGAGTGTTGCTCTTCCTTTTGAAATAATATTAAAATCGTGTTAAAGTCCAATTCTACTGGCCTTATTATGAAATAGTTTAAAAGTTATTAACAATTATTCGACGAAATACATGATAAAATATCATTTTCACTATTCCTTTTAACGGATAAATGATTACTTTTGTCGAGCTATTTAATTCCAACAAAACTTTAAGACTTTTTAATTATTGTTCAGTAATCCCTCTATAATCAGAGAATTACAACCACTAACTTATGTTATAAACCCTACTTATAATAAATGAATTTGAATAGATACATAGACCACACTTTATTAAGTGCCTCAGCTACCGAAGCAGACGTTTTAAGACTTTGCGACGAAGCCTTAAAATACGATTTTTATTCCGTATGTGTTAACAGCTGTAATGTTGTTTTAGCGAAACAAGCGTTAGAACGTTCTAACGTAAAAATTTGTACCGTTGTAGGTTTCCCATTAGGAGCCATGTCTACTGCCGCAAAGATATTTGAAGCGAAAACAGCCATAGAGCAAGGTGCTACGGAAATTGATATGGTAATGAATATCGGTAGACTTAAAAGTAAGAACTATCTTGCTGTCCTTAAAGATATCAGCGATGTTAAAAATGCGATTGGCAAAACCACACTAAAGGTCATTTTAGAAATTAGTGAACTTTCTAAAAATGAAATTGTAAAAGCTTGCGAAATCTGTATTGATGCCAAGGCCGATTTTGTTAAAACCTCAACCGGTTTTTCAAAAAGCGGAGCGACATTAACAGCTGTTAAAATCATGAGAAAAACAGTTAGAAAACAACTTAAAATAAAAGCTTCTGGCGGCATTAGAGATGCTGAAACAGCTCAAAAATATATAGATATCGGAGTCGATAGAATCGGTGCCTCTTCTGGAGTGGCCATGATGAATAATCTTACATCGAATGCTGCGTATTAATTAAATCACTTTGCTTAACTTTGTCGTATGAGTGTACATATCGGAGCAAAGCAAGGCGACATCGCAGAAACTATTTTATTACCAGGAGATCCGTTGAGAGCAAAATGGATTGCTGAAACATTTTTTGAAGATCCCAAATGTTTTAATGAAGTTAGAGGTATGTTTGGCTATACTGGTACTTACCAAGGCAAACGTATCTCTACTATGGGAACTGGTATGGGAGTACCTAGTATTTCCATTTATGCCAGCGAACTCATTACGGAATATGGCGTAAAAAATCTCATTAGAGTTGGTAGCGCAGGTTCGTATCAAAAAGAGGTAAAAATTAGAGATGTGGTTTTGGCTATGGCTGCTTCATCTAATTCTGGAGTTAATGAGTCGCGCTTTAATGGTGCTAATTATGCTCCAACCGCAGACTTTGGCTTATTTATGAAAGCCGTTGAAGCCGCTCGTGCTAAAAATATCGATATTAAAGCCGGTAACATTTTATCTTCAGATATCTTTTATGAAGATACCAAAGAAGCTTATAAAAAATGGTCAGAATTTGGAGTGCTATGTGTTGAAATGGAGGCTGCCGGTCTCTATACTGTTGCAGCGAAGCACAATGTAAATGCGTTAGCGATATTAACCATTTCTGATTCTTTAGTTACAGGCGAAAGCACAACCAGCAAAGAACGCGAGACGACATTTAAAAACATGATTGAGATCGCCTTAGAACTGGCGTAGGGACCATTATATTTGTTATTTAGAGGGCTTGTTTTTTTAACATAGTCTAATTGAATGCCTTTCAACTATTAATCCTATCTTAGCCTACTCTGTAATCCGATCCATTATGAAAAATGTATACCTAATTGCTTTAATATCTTTGTTTGTAAGCACGTCTTGTGTTCAGAATAGTAAAAAGAAAGACGAAAGCTCTACATATTATTTAATAAGACATGCGGAAAAAGATAGAACAGACCCTTCCAACCACAATCCTAATCTAACTGATGTAGGTCTCCAACGTGCCGAAAATTGGGCTAACTATTTTAAAGACATAGAATTTGACGCGGTTTATTCTTCGGATTATAACCGAACAAAACAAACAGCACTACCAACGGCCAAAGCCAATGACTTAGAAATTCAATTTTACAATCCATCCGATTTACAAGTGGAAATTTTTAAGAAAAACACAAAAGGACAAACCGTCTTAATTGTGGGTCATAGCAATACCACGCCAAAATTCACAAATGAATTATTAGGTAAAAAAAAGTATGAAGATATGGCAGACAACGTCAACGGAGGTCTTTATATCGTTACAATAACAGAGGATGCAAAAACAGCTAAGAAATTAGTTGTCAACTAACTCTACGGTTACATTATTGAGTTCAATTTTTGAAAGCAACTTTAACGTATTGGCTTCAAAGGCTTTCCCTAAACCCTCTAGAGGAATAGAGCTGTTTTCTGTTTTGTAATTATTGTAATCCACAAAACGCAATCCGGTAACATAACGCTCATTGTATGCCTCTCTAAATCGCATACCTACTCCACTCGATTCTGCATAAGAATAAGCCAAATAGTCGACCTTAAACGTATCCTTATTTACCCAGTATACAAAGATATCTTCGTGGTCTTCGCCTCCACCCAACTCGTCAAAAGTGACTTTAATTTTATAGTAATCTTTAGATTTTATCTGCTCACTTCCTAGTAAGGTTTTGTGTACAGCTTTATCGTTTAATCCATAAGGTAAAACAGAAAAATAATGAACAGAATTTACTGAAGCCGCATAGAGATTGGCAATGGAATCTTCAAGTTTTACAAAGGCATCGTTTTTATAACGTTCAAACCCAACATTGCTTAGCATATCGAAAATTGAATCGTTATCCTTTACTAAAACGCGTCCTAATAAAAATTCGTGATTTTTACGTAAAGCCTGATAGTACACATCTCTAAATTCAAATTTTAAACTCGATTGCTTAAAACGATCACCACCCGAAACGTCAATAGATTTATCTATAATTTCATTTGCAGTAAGCGCTTTTACATCCGATGCCACATTGGTATCCGAGTGGTTAGCGTTTTCGTTTTTACAGTTAAAAAGTAAAACGGCTATAAAGACAATAATATAATTTTTCATTAGGGATTCATTTATATATAGTAAATTAGTAAAACTAGAGATTAGTTTACAAGAAAGTCTTAAAATGTATGTAAAACTTACAGCCTTAAAAACAATTTGAAGTTTTAAAGCCTGAAACCAGTATTGAAATTAACATTCTATTTTGGGGTAAACATTGATTCATAACCTGTTACAAACCTGCGATAACTTTATTAATTTTTTTTTATTTTGAAGAGCTATTTATCAAGTACCGTAAAACAATTTAAATATTATAAATCTCTTGGAGATAAAACCATAGAGCAACTCTCTTTTGATGATCTGCAAAACGAATTTGCTGTAGATTCTAATTCTATTGCCATTATAGTAAAACATCTTGTTGGAAACATGTTAAGCCGCTGGACCAACTTTTTAACTGAAGATGGTGAAAAAGATTGGAGACAACGTGATGAAGAATTTATAGATCGCTTTAGCTCTAAAGTCGAATTATTAGAAGCGTGGCATAAAGGTTGGGCTTGCTTATTTGAAGCTATAACTCCATTAAGCCCATCAGATCTAGAAAGAACGATTTATATAAGACATCAAGGCCATTCGGTTATTGAAGCTATTAACAGACAAATGATGCATTACGCTTATCATGTAGGGCAAATGGTGTTTATTGGCAAATTAATAAAAGGAGAAAACTGGGAGTCCTTATCCATCCCAAAAAGACAATCCAAAACCTACAATAAAAGTAAATTTCAACACGAAAAAAGTCGAAAACATTTTACGGATGATTTATAATTAAAAATACTTCACCTTTTTACGCTTACACTTGTCAATGTATTAGCTTGAAGCCGTAAGCAAACCTTAACATGTCACTGTTTCATTTCATATTTTCTACCATTTTATATACATTCTAAAAGGCATTACAAATAAGCATCTAGTAACACAGAATAAAAATTTAATATTCAATTTCGATTTCGTAAATTCGTACTTTCAAAATTCAATAAAAAAACTTTCTCATGAGTAAATACGATATAATAGTATTAGGAAGTGGTCCAGGTGGCTACGTAACTGCAATTAGAGCATCACAATTAGGATTTAAAACTGCCATTGTAGAAAAAGAAAGCCTTGGTGGTGTGTGCTTAAATTGGGGTTGTATTCCTACAAAAGCCCTTTTAAAATCTGCTCAAGTATTCGAATACTTAAAGCATGCTGAAAATTATGGTCTTAAAGTTTCTGGCGCTGAGCACGATTTTGATGCCATTGTAAAGCGTAGTCGTGGTGTTGCAGAAGGTATGAGTAATGGCGTAAAATTCTTAATGAAAAAGAATAAAATAGACGTTATTGAAGGTTACGGAACATTAAAAGCAGGAAAGAAAATAGAGGTTGAAGGCACGGAATATTCTGCAGATCATATTATTATTGCTACTGGAGCACGCTCTCGCGAATTGCCGAGTTTACCACAAGATGGCAAAAAAGTAATTGGATACAGACAAGCCATGACTTTAGAAAAGCAGCCTAAAAAGATGATTGTTGTAGGTTCTGGAGCTATTGGTGTAGAGTTTGCCTATTTCTACAATTCTATAGGAACTGAAGTGACTATTGTAGAGTATTTAGACAAAATTGTACCTGTTGAAGATGACGAAGTTTCAAAACAACTAGAACGCAGCTTTAAAAAATCTGGTATAAAGATTAAAACTTCTGCAGAAGTGACTTCTGTAGACACCTCTGGTACTGGTGTTAAAGCTACTGTAAAAACTAAAAAAGGTGAGGAAATATTAGAAGCTGATATTGTATTATCTGCAGTAGGTATTAAATCTAATATTGAAAACATAGGTTTAGAAGATGTTGGCATTGCTGTAGACAGAGATAAAATCTTAGTTAACGATTTCTACCAAACGAACATTCCAGGATATTACGCTATTGGAGATATTACACCAGGACAAGCGTTAGCGCACGTCGCTTCTGCGGAAGGTATTCTTTGTGTTGAAAAAATTGCTGGTCAGCATGTTGAAGCTTTAGACTACGGAAATATTCCTGGTTGTACCTATTGTTCACCAGAAATAGCAAGTGTAGGTTTAACAGAACAACAAGCAAAAGATAAAGGCCTTGACATTAAGGTTGGTAAGTTTCCTTTCTCTGCCTCTGGTAAAGCAAGTGCTGGTGGCAATAAAGAAGGTTTTGTAAAAGTTATTTTTGATGCTAAATATGGCGAATGGTTAGGTTGCCATATGATTGGTGCTGGTGTTACCGATATGATTGCTGAAGCTGTTTTAGGCCGTAAGTTAGAAACCACAGGACACGAAGTCTTAAAAGCCGTACACCCACACCCAACAATGAGTGAAGCTGTTATGGAAGCTGTTGCTGACGCTTATGATGAAGTTATTCATTTATAATTAAAACACTATTAAGTTGATATAAAAAAAAGTTCCAGAATTATCTGGAACTTTTTTTATACGTTTTATATTCATTGGGTTTAAAACATAAAACCGACACCAAATTGCCATACCTCGTTTTTACCATCAACGTCTTCAAAAAGGGTATCGTCTTCAAAAATACTTGTTAAGCCCATAGTGTATCTTGCACTTATAAAGAATCCGCCATCAAACTTGTATGATGTACCTAATGCAATACTGGTATCAAAATCCTTAACGTATGAATCGTCTTCGTCAATTTCTAAATCTCCACTATCTGAGTTGGGTTCAGAATCAAATTCTTCATGGATCTTAAATCCAAATTGAGGACCAGCTTCTATACTTAAACCTTCAACTAAATACGCTTTTATCAATAATGGTACCTGAATGTAATCTAATTGATACTCTAAATTTTGATCTGTATCAAACACATTATCCTGATCTATTTCGGTAATATCAAACCCTTGTCCTGAGTAAAACACCTCTGGTTGAAATGAAATACGTTCCGAAAGCGGAATCTCTGCTACTAAACCAACATTAAAGCTTGTTCTCGAATCAACATCGTCAAAATCATCTCCTGTTATCTTAGAAAAGTTAACACCTCCCTTTGCTCCTAACTGAATTGTTTTTGAATCTGATTGCGCAGAACCAGATGTTAATGCCATTAAAAATACTCCTGTAAAAACTATTAATTTTTTCATAATTATCATTGTTTTATTTGGGTTAAAACACCAAAGCTAGTAGTCAAAAAACCAGTAACCATAAGGCTTAACAGCAGTTTAACAAGTTTTTAAGTTTTGGCCAAAATCAATCGTAAAAGTAAAACACCTATCTCCGCTCTATCACTAAAAACCTTAACTCAATAGTTAAAAAACGACAAAAATTCCAATGTATACCCTAAGCCAAGACACAACCCATTTAGGGTTATTTCTTGAAAACCGATGGCTTATTTTATGAGTACAGCTAATTTTGAAGTGCTGTTATATGCCAAACCTAAATCCGCTCTCAACTTTATTATGGTATTATAAAAATCAAAGACATCATTGATATTAGGATTAACGCGCATATTAAAGTCTGGGTAGATGTGGTACTTTGAGTCTATAGAACCGTTTATAAGTTTAAAATCTCTAAGTCCTATAAAAAGTAATTTGGGTTGTACATGCCAATCATTTTCTATGTAGAAACTGGCAAGACAACCTGTATAATACCCTTATTGTAAGGCTATTATTTTTAAATACGCGCATTATAAGCAAGTGCATTCTGAAGCAGATTTTTGTATTTGGTTTTGAATTAACCAGTAACACGACTTAATACTAGCGTTTACCCGAATAACCTACGGCTTAGATACGGCTATTATACGGAGTAAACACGGGTGAACCCCTTATTTGATACAGCAGAACTATGTAATACTGCTACACTAGCCATGCCTTTTGATGGTTTGTATGGTATTGCATCAGTTGTATTTACGAAGCTAGTTCCTTCCACCTTAAAAAAAAGTGGCTTTGCATCCGCCTTTAATGCCAGAATCCGTTTGTGCTTGGACGTTACCTGTACAACATAGTACAAGTCATACTAATCACACTTTAGTAGTTGGCTTCATACATCTTACTATTTTGATCGTTACGGCATCCATAAGGAAACTTAAGAGCCGGATATAAAGCTTTCAATAGCTAGCTCGTAACTTTGTAAACCAAAACCTAAAATGACACCTTTAGCATTGGGAGAAATATACGATTGATGTCTAAACTCTTCTCTAGAAAAGGTATTAGAAATATGAACTTCAACTACTGGAGTT